>Ga0265798_10000064_pt1 | contig 220186 bp, 195 predicted proteins | sample P3T30metagenome_FD_192430 | JGI IMG/M metagenome (GOLD analysis project Ga0265798, IMG submission 192430) | Plant litter microbial communities from East Loma Ridge, Irvine, California - P3 T30 | ecosystem: Environmental > Terrestrial > Plant litter > Unclassified | place: USA: California... | reverse complement strand
GCCGCCGAATTTCTTCGACAGAACGGTTGCGATTGCAGCCGTCAGGGTGGTTTTGCCGTGGTCAACGTGACCAATGGTGCCGACGTTGACGTGCGGCTTGGTCCGTTCGAATTTACCTTTTGCCATTCTTGACTCCTAAGATCCTAACGATGTTTTGAAATTACCAGGCACGCCTGACGGACGAGTACTGCGACTGCCGCTTTGAATTCTGGTGCCCTTGACGTGGATTGAACACGTGGCCTCTCCCTTACCAAGGGAGTGCTCTACCACTGAGCTACAAGGGCTTATTTATTGCGATGCCATGACTGCACCGCAGCATGAAACTGGAGCGGGTGAAGGGAATCGAACCCTCGTCATAAGCTTGGAAGGCTTCAGCTCTACCATTGAGCTACACCCGCACGAGGTACATCTTCAACTCAACTTCTATTCGATTCAACTTCACGATCCACGCTAATTGGTGGTGGGGGCTGGATTCGAACCAGCGTACTCAGAGAGGGCAGATTTACAGTCTGCTGCCTTTAACCACTCGGCCACCCCACCCGCGAAGAACCGCAGAGTATGAACAACGATCAACCCGTTGTCAACTAGTTCTTTAACTTCTGATCTAGCTCACAGAGTGTCGCTGCTACGGGGCGTGATTGTAGCGACCCAACTGCAACTTCGCAAGGGTGTTTTTTGAAAACTACAAGAAAGTTCGAAAATACCCGGCGGCGTCGTTCCCGGCCCGCCCCCTTGGCGGGAATCCAAGTTTGTCAGCGCTCCGATAACGCAAGCAGAACTTGGGGCCCGCCTGGGCGGGGGCGGCGTTCGTGCCGGCATCAGCGCGCCGGCTTCGGTCCCTTGCCATACTTGCGCAGGATCTGCCGGTGCAGGCTGGCCAGCGCCGGCAGCCTGGCGTTGACCGGATCCAGGCGGCGCACGCCGGCAATGTAGCCGAGCGCGGACTGGCCGAGGCGTTCGTCCCAGCCGTCGTGGTCCAGGCATTTCAACAGCGCCAGCGCGGCGTTGAAGATCACCTGCGGATTGTCCGGCAGCCGGGCCGCCGCTTCCTGCATCAGGGAGACGGCGCCCTTGTAATCGCCTTCCCGGGCGCGGGCGGCGCCGCTGGCGACCAGGTCGACCACCTGCTGGCGGCTTTCCTGCGCCAGTTCTCGAGCCAGCTCAGCCTGGCCGGCCTGTTCGAACACCGCCATCGCGCGGGTAACGGCGGCATTGTTCGGGGCATTGCGCATGACGTCGCGCACCACCTCGGCCGCGCCCTCTTCCATCCGGTGTTCGATCGCCACCCGCGCCAGCGCCAGCTTCACTTCGGGACGCAGCTCGGGCGCCTCGCGGCTGCCGGCCAGGGCCGCCAGCAGGGCCTGGTTCAGGCGCGACTCGTTACCGGTGTACGCGTGCACCATGCTCGAGGCGATCGCGCTGCACACGCCGGCATGCTTCTGGAAGGCCATCGATTTGTCGAGGTCGCGGATCACGGCCGCGGCCTGCACCGGATCGCCCTTGCGCACCAGGGTCTGCACCAGGCGCACGTGGTCTTGCGGATCGCGGAATTCGGAATACTTCGCCTTGCTGACGACCTGTTTCAGCACCTTCTCGGCGGTGTCGTGGTCGCCCGCGGCGAGTGCCGTCTCTCCCAGCTTGCGCAGGCGCCGCACCGCATGCGGCGACACCGCCACCGCCTCGCCCAGCACCGCCTGGGCCTGGTCGAGCGCGCCGACCGCCTCGTGGGTGCGCGCCAGCCAGTCGTAGGCATCGACGAAATTCCGGTTGCTGTCGACCAGTTCCTGCAGCATGTCGCGGGCCTCATCGTAGCGCTCGCGCAGGCACAGGGTCTTGGCCAGGCCGAGCCGGGCCCAGGCGATGGCCTTGGTCTCGACCAGCTTGCGGTAGATCGGCTCGGCATCATCCGGTTCGCCGAGGAACATGTGCAGTTCTGCGCGCAGGCGCATGAAGTCGACCAGGTAGCGCGGGTGCGCCGCCTCCCCTTCCAGGCAGGCCTGGATGGCGTCGCGCTGGCTGCCTGCTTCCATCAGCGCATACACCGCCAGGAACACATTTCTTTTTTCCAGCGCCCGTGCGATACGTTCGAGCAGGCGGTCGGCGGTGAAGGGTTTCAGGATGTAGTCGGTAGGACCGAGCTCGGCGGCGCTGACCACCTTGCCGTAGTCTCCCTCGGCGGTCACCATGAAAAACATGGTCGCCAGGCGCATCAGCTTGTGGTGGCGGATGTCTTCCAGCAGCTGCTGCCCGTCCTGGCCGCCGTCCAGCGCGTATTCGCACAGGATCAGGTCGTAGTGCTTGGTGCCGAGGTGCTTGATCGCCTGGTTGGCGCCGCCGACGTGGTCGATCCTGTTCAGGCCGCACAGGGTGAGCATGTTGTGGATGGTCGAACGCATGCCCGCATGCGGTTCGATGATCAGCGCGCTGAGGCCGTCGAGTTCGTTCATATTGTCTGCCGCCCTGCCGGATGGACCCGTAGTCTTTACCGACTGTATTACGGCCAGGGAACAGATTACTTAAGCCTCGGCTCAGACGTCCGATTGATGCGATATGGCCTGGCGCGGAGCGGGACGGCCGGCCGCACAGTCGGCGCGCGTGCCGCCCACCAGGATGTTCTGGTAGCGCACCTCATACCTGCCGGCGGCCAGCTTGTCGATCGTGAACCGGGTCCGCCCCAGCACATAGGCATTGCGCACGTTCGAGCGCCGCTCCAGGTCATAGATCTTGACCAGCACCGGCGACGGATTGCTGCTGTTGTCGATCAACACCTGCATTTCCCCGCCCTGGTTGCCGACCGGGTAGCCGTCGATGTAGCCGGACTCGGTCGGCCACGGGTCGCCGTTCGGCGACAGCTGGCTCTGCAGATCGGTGTCGCAGTCCGGGGCGCGCGCCGGTACGATCAGCTGGGTCACGGCGAGCGCCTTGATGTCGGGCTCGGCATCGGCCTGCCCGGCCGGGTGCGCCCAATCGTCGGCGCCGGTGTCGGCCATGGCACCGGCTGCGGCGCCGGCGCCGGCCGCCGGCACACTGGCCGACGCCGGCGCCTTGCCGTTCCAGGCCAGCGCGCTGGGCAGTACCTTGGGCGGGTCGAGCAGGATAAACGCCAGCGCCGCGCCGCCGGCGAAGCAGGCCAGCATGCCGCCCCACCAGCGCGGCTCGCGCAGCCAGCGCCAGCGCGGCGGCGGCTCGACCCGGCGCGGCTCCCAGTTGGCGTCGGCGCGGGCCTTGTCGCGGCCGTCGTCGCCGTGGGTGCTTTCCAGCCACTCGACTTCCCACTCTTCCGAGGCGATCCACTCGTCGTGTTCCTTGCGCCGCACCGGATCGGACAGGATGTTGTAGGCGGTGTTGACGATCGCCATGATGCGGGCGGCGCGCTCGTCGCCCTGGTTCTTGTCGGGGTGGTACTTCTGGCTCAAGGCCTTGTAGGCGGCGCGAATGACTTCCTGCGGTGCGTGGCGCGACACCTTCAGGTTGTCATAGTGGGTATGGATCTTGGCCATGGGTCGGAGGGTCTGTTATTTTGATATTAGCCCAATCGCGGCAGAGGCATGTCTGGTCCCGGCCAATATGCCGCTACAGAATAGCCGGGTTTGTGTCCGGCATGCAAGATAACAACAAATCCTACAAGCGATGGCTGCGGTCGGCGCGCACGATCGCCGGGTCGAGCTCGACGCCGGCGCCCACCACCAGCACCTTGAACAATTCTCCCATCTCGGCCGGCGACACCAGCTTTTGCACCGCCTTCGACTGCGGCAGGAAGCGCAGCGCATCCTCGGGATCGGTCTGCATCAGGAGTTCGCCGATGCCGGCCGCCAGCAGGAAGCCGGCCTGGCTCATGTAGCCCAGCACGTCCAGCCCGGCAGCCTGGGCGGCCAGCGCCATCGCCGTGAAATCGACGTGGGCGGTGATGTCCTGCAGCCCCGGCAGATAGAAGGGGTCGGGGTGCGCATGGTGGCGGTAATGACACATCAGGGTGCCTTCGACGCGCTCGTCGAAATAATATTCGTGGGCCGGGAAGCCGTAGTCGACCAGGATGGCGGCGCCGCGCCCTTCCCGGAACATGGCGGCCAGGGAATGCATGAAGCCGCAGGCGACCGGGTGCACCTCGGTGACATAGCCATCCTGCAATTGTTCGGCGCCGGGGATCTGGCGCGCGACCTGATCGAGCAGTGCGGCGTCGGCGTCGGCCGGTGCGAAGGCGAAGGCGCCGTCGACGATGGTGACCATGCGGCGGCGCCAGGTGTTACCTTGCTTTTCCACCAGCTCGATTGGCATCGCATCGAGCACCTCGTTGGCCAGCACCACGCCATGGAAGATGTCGGGAAAACCATCCAGCCAGCGTACCTGCGGAAAATCCCGCAAGGCTTCCTGCTGGCGCGCGCGCAGTTCGCCCGACAATTCGATGATGGTGTAGCTGTCCACCGCCACGCCGAGCTCATCCAGCGCGCTCAGGACGTCGCGCGCCAGTTTGCCGGTGCCGGCGCCGAATTCGATGATGTTGGGGCCACTTTGGGCCATAATAGCGGCGGCCGCGCGCGCCAGCGTGGCGCCGTACAGCGGGCTGATCTCGGGCGCGGTGGTAAAGTCGCCGTCTCGGCCCAGCTTGGCCGCACCGCCGCTGTAATAGCCCAGGTCGGGCGCATACAGCGCCAATTCCATGAAACGCGAGAACGGGATGGCGCCGCCCTGGTTGGCGATCTCGGCAGCGATCAGGCGCTGCAGGGCTTGGGACGCGGCCAGCGCGTCGCTATTCGGTGCGGGTAGGGACATCCGGCCATTGTAAGAGAATCAGATGACAGAAGCGAATTCCACCCACCACGACAGCATGGCCGCTTCCGGCGCGGCATCGACGCAGACGCAGACGCAGACGCAGCATGCGCCGCGTGGTCGTGTCGCGCTGGTCACCGGCGCCGGCCGCCGCATCGGGCGCGCGATCGCGCTCGGCATGGCGCAGGCCGGCTGGGACGTCGCGGTGCATTACCGCCAATCGGAAACCGAGGCGCAGGAGGTGGTGCACGCGATCCGCGCGCTGGGCCGGCGCGCCGTGGCGCTGCACTGCGACCTGACCGATGAAGCGGCGGTGCGCGCCCTGCCCGGCCAGGCGGCGCACCTGCTGGGCGGGCTGGATTGCATCGTCAACAACGCTTCGTTGTTCGAATACGACAAGCCCGACGATTTCTCGCCACGCCTGCTGGCGCTGCACATGCAGTGCAACCTGACGGCGCCGCTGCTGCTGGCGCAGGCCCTGCATGCGCAGGTCGCCGAAGGCGGGCAGGCCGTGGTCATCAACCTGCTGGACCAGAAACTGTACAATCTCAACCCGGATTTTTTGTCGTACACGCTGTCGAAAAGTGCGCTGCACACCGCGACGACGATGCTGGCCCAGGCGCTCGCGCCCAGGCTGCGCGTGGTCGGCGTCGCGCCCGGCATCACGCTGGTGTCGGGCGACCAGAGCGGCGACGGCTTCGAGCGCGCCCACACCGCCACGCCGCTGGGCCGCTCGTCCACCCCGCAGGACGTGGTCGACGCCGTGTGCTATGCGGCTTCGGCCCGCGCGCTGACCGGCACCACCCTGCTGGTCGACGGCGGCCAGCACCTGCTGCCCCTGCAGCGCGACGTGATGTTTTTAACTGAATAAGGTTTCCTATGTTGTCCGCCCTGTCCCACCCTCAGCTGCGCGATTGCCGCCGGCTGTTCCTGCGCAATTACGAAGTCATGATCAACATCGGGGTGCACGACTTCGAGAAGAAGGGCGAGCAACGCGTCCTGATCAATGTCGATTTGTACATCCCGCTGGCGCAATCGACGCCGCGCGAAGACCAGCTGCATGAAGTGGTCGACTACGACTTCATGCGCGAGACCATCGCCAAGCGCATGGCGCAAGGCCACGTGCAGCTGCAGGAAACGCTGTGCGACGACGTCGTGAAAGCGATGCTGGCGCACCCGCGCGTGCGGGCGGTGAGCGTGTCGACCATGAAGCCGGACGTGTATCCCGACTGCGAGGGCGTCGGCGTCGAAGTATTCCAGATCAAGGATGAAGCATGAATGAAGCATTGATGGCGCGCGCGGATACGGCCGGCGCCGCGGTTGCGGCCGAGACTGCGGCTGTGGCCGACATGGTGGATGCAGCCGCGGCTGGCGCCACCGACAAGCAGCTGGAAAAGCGCACCTACGAGAACAACAAGCTGCACAAGCGCCTGTGCCGCCTGGTCGGCCAGGCGATCGGCGATTTCAACATGATCGAGGATGGCGACAAGGTGATGGTCTGCCTGTCCGGCGGCAAGGACAGCTATGCCCTGCTCGACATCCTGATGACGCTGCGCGAGCGCGCGCCGATCAAGTTCGAGCTGGTCGCCGTCAACCTCGACCAGAAGCAGCCGAACTTCCCGGCCGACGTGCTGCCCGCCTACCTCGACAAGCTGGGCGTGCCGTACCACATCGAGAACCAGGACACCTACAGCATCGTCAAGCGCCTGATCCCGGAAGGTAAAACCACCTGCTCGCTCTGTTCCAGGCTGCGGCGCGGCATCCTGTACCGCGTTGCCGATGAACTCGGCTGCAACAAGATCGCGCTCGGCCACCACCGCGACGACATCCTGGAAACTTTTTTCCTGAACATGTTCTTCGGCGCGAAGATCAAGGGCATGCCGGCAAAATTGGTGTCCGACGACGGCAAGCACATGGTGATCCGTCCACTGGCCTACGTGAAGGAAGCGGACACCGAGCGCTACGCCGAGGTCAAGGGTTTCCCGATCATCCCGTGCGACCTGTGCGGTTCGCAGGAGAATCTGCAGAGGAAGCAGATCAAAGGTTTGATGCGCGACTGGGAAAAGAAGCACCCGGGCCGCGTGGAAAACATCTTCTCGGCGCTGTCGACCGTGGTGCCGTCGCACCTGATGGACCGCGACCTGTTCGGCTTCACCGATTTGAAGACCGATGGCGTGGCCAATCCGGATGGCGACATCGCCTTCGACGAAGAGCCGTGCTCGACGCCGGCGCCGGGGACGATTCCGCTGCAGCCGCTGTAGTCTGCCGCCAGAGCGTCATACCTGTTCGCACCATGACCCGGCCCGGCATTCACGCCCGGCCGGGTTTTTTATTGATGGTGATTCATGTAATTCTGTTTCATTATCTCGCCGTAATGACAGCATGTTCCTATATGGATTGATCCGTTAGAACGACACTCCGCCGGTAAATCGATGTACTATTCCTACTTAGCTCGGCAGTAAAACTGGCCGGGCGGAACCATTGCATCACTTACCGGACCTTCCCATGCAAATCGGCCACCCTGCCGGCGCTGCCCAGACCCGCAACGCCTCCGCACCCGCCAATCCGAATATCGCCAGCCTGCGCGTGTTCGTATTCGCCCTGTTCTTCATCTTCGGCGGCATCACCAGCCTGAACGACGTGATCATCCCCAAGCTGAAGGACCTGTTTACCCTCAGCTACGCCCAGGCGATGCTGGTGCAGTCGGCCTTCTTCGCCGCCTATTTCGTGGTATCCCTGCCGGCCGCCGCCATCGTGCGCCGCATCGGCTACATGCGCACCGCCGTGGTCGGGCTGCTGACCATGACGGCCGGCTGCCTGCTGTTCATTCCTGCGGCCTCGTCCGGCCTGTTCGTGACCTTCCTGGCGGCGCTGTTCGTGCTGGCCGCCGGCATCACCGTGGTGCAGGTGGTGGCCAATCCCCTGATCTCGATGCTGGGCGCGCCGGACACGGCGTCCAGCCGCCTGACCTTCGCCCAGGCCTTCAATGCGCTCGGCACCACGGTGTTCCCGTACGTGGGCGCCATCGTGATCCTCGGTTCGCTGGCCGAAGTGGACCAGGGCACGCTCTCCAGCGCCGCGCTGTCCGCCTACCGCGCGGCCGAAAGCCAGGTGGTGGTGCACACCTATATCGGCCTGGCGGTCGCCCTCGCCGTGGTGGCCGCGCTGGTCTGGCTCAACCGTAAGCGCCTGGTCGAGCACACCCGCCCGCAAGGCAGCATCCTGGCCGCCTTCGACCTGCTGGGGCGCCCGCGCTTCGCCTTCGGCGCCCTGTGCATCTTCCTGTACGTGGGCGCGGAAGTCGCGGTCGGTTCGCTGATCGTGAATTACCTGATGCAGGCCGACGTGCTGGGCCTGGGCGCGGAAGCGGCCGGCAAGCACGTGCCGCTGTACTGGGGCGGCGCCATGGTCGGCCGCTTCCTGGGCGCCTACGTGCTGCGCGTCTGCTCGCCGGGCAAGGTGCTGGCGACGGTGGGCGCCATCGCGGCCGTGCTGCTGCTGGTGTCCGCCACCAGCAGCGGCGCGCTGTCGGGCTGGGCGCTGCTGGCCATCGGCCTGGTCAATTCGATCATGTTCCCGACCATCTTCACGCTGGCTTCGGAAGGATTGGGCGAGCGCGCGGCCGAAGGCTCGGGCCTGATCTGCATGGCCATCGTCGGTGGCGCCATCGTGCCGCTGCTGACCGGCCATGCGGCCGACGTCGTCGGCCTGCGCATGGCGCTGGCGGTGCCGGCGCTGTGCTACCTCTTGATCCTGGTGTTCGGCTGGTACGCGCGCCGGCCGCTGCAGCGCTGCTGACTACGACAGCACATCCTTTCGGGCGGCGATCCGGGCGCCGCGTCCCACGCGCGCCGATTCCGAGGCGCGCAGCGCCCTGGCGTTGATGCGGTCGCGCTCCTCGTCGCGCAGCCAGCCCCATTTATTGAAGTAGCGCAGCGCCGACACCAGCGCGCGCCCGTGCGCGCGGCCGCTGGCGCCGTCGGCGCGGCCGTTGTGGACGATCGCGACCTGCGGCTGGAACACCACGCGCGCGCCGCGTGCGATGCGGCGCGCCAGGTCCGCATTGCCGAAGCCGTGGCTGAGGCGCTCGTCGAACAGGCCGGCCCGCAGCGCTGTCTGCACCCGCAGCAGCAGGCAGCAGGCGGGCAATACCGGCACCTCCATCTCGCGACTGTAGCCGCTGCCGTGCAGCTGGTAGCGCGCCAGCCGGCCGCTGGACAGGTGCAGCACCGGGAAGCAGCGCAGCCACAGCAATTCCAGCGGATGCGGCAGCAGCCGGCACAGCGGCCACACCTGCCCGTTGGCGCGCTGGACGCGCGGCGCCAGCAGGCCGGTGTCGGGATGCTGTTCCATCCAGGCCTGCAGCCTGGCGACGCCATCCAGCGGCAGTTGCACGCCCGGGTCGATCACGAAGTGGTAGCGCCGCCCTTCCTGCGCGGCGGCGCGCAGCGCCAGGTTGTGCGAATGGGCGCTGCCGGGCCGCTCCGGCTGGTGCACGTAATGCGCGCCGAAGCGCTGCGCCAGCGTGCGCAGGGTGTCGGTCGGGGCGTAGTCGAACAGATCGATGCGCAGGTCCGGGCTGCCGGTGGCCAGGCTGGCCAGCAAGCCCTCGAGCTGAACGCCGGCCTGGCGCTCGCAGACGATGCTGCAGCTGGCCAGGCGGCCCGCGCTGGTACTAGCAGCGGCGTCAATGCCGGCGCCGGCGCCCGTTTTGAATTGCTCGCTCATCACGCCTCCTCGTCGACAACCGGCTGGTCATCAATTCAGAGCGCGGATGAGCACCAATTGTTGCAGGGACGTCAGATCACATTGTTGCGGATCAAACGGATGCGTGCTCGTCTGCGGGCACCAGGCACCAGCCCATCAGCAGGAACACCAGCAGCGCATAGAACACGCAGCCCTTCATCGACCAGAAAATGACTTCCGACAAGCCGAAACTGGCATAGGCCAGCACCAGCAGCGCCCCCGCCAGCGCCGCGGCGCGCTGCGGCCCGTGGCTGCGCGTGCGGCGCAGGCGCGCCGAAAAGAATGCCAGTGGCGCCAGCAGGATGCCGATCCAGGACAGCAGGCCCGGCCAGCCGCGGGTGGCCAGCACCTGCAACGCGTCGTTGTGCATGTGCGGCGGTTCCGGCGGCGTGAACACGTTAGGGCTGAGCTGGCCGGCATCGACCCAGGCGTGGAACTGGCGCTTGTAGTCCGGCGTATCGAGGCCGGTCCAGGGGTGCTCGCGCGCCACCCGCAGCGCCCCTTTCCACAAATCGAAGCGTACCCCGAGCGAGGTCGCGGCCGGATCGCCGCTCAGGTAGAGCCGCACGTCCTCGACCCCGACCGCCACGCGCTCGCGCACGCCGGTCTGCGGCACGGCGTAGGCCAGCGCCACCAGCGCACCGAGCAGCAGCGGCAAGCCCCAGGCCAGGCGGCGCGGCAGGATGTCGCGCCGCCACAGCAGGAACACGAAGATCACCGGCAGCGCCACCCAGCCGCCGCGGCTGCCGGTCAGAGCCGATGCCGCCAGGCCGCACACGCCGCCCAGCAGCGCGATGCCAATGCCGGCGCGGCGCCAGGCACCGCCCGCCCGCGTACCCGCTGCCTTCGTACCCGCTGCCGTGGTCCCTGTGGAATCGACGGCGCCGCACAGCGACAGCATGGCCAGCACCAGCGCCAGGTCGCCGAAGGTGATCGGATACAGCAGGCCGCCCGGACGCGGGATGCCCAGCATCACGCGCTGCCAGCCGACGAAGGCCAGCGCGGCCAGGGCGCCGAAGGCCGCGCCCAGCCACAGCGCACGCGCCGGCGGCCGCGCCACCAGTACCACCAGCATGCCGCCGATGGCCAGGCACATGCGCGTCGGCGAATCGAGCCCGTTGTCGCTGCCGCCGCGCAGCAACGTCAGTGCGGCAAAGTAGACCAGATGCAGCAGGAAGGCCAGCACTACCCAGCGCACGTCCGGCCAGTGCCGGCGCAATGCCTGCCAGGACGGGCGCCACCAGCACAGCGCCGTGATGAAGCTCAGCAGGCAGGCAGCGCCGATGGCGAAATTCGTCACCAGGCTCAGCAGGGGAAAGGTCAGCACCAGGGCCGTACCCCAGGCCCGGCGCATGGCGCCCGGCATTACGGCATCAGAGTGCGGCATCCGACCTCATCACCGGGTACAGGTTCAGGCGCTCGTCCCACGACGCGTGGCGGCGCGCAAAGAATTCGAGGCGCGCATGCGGGTTCTTGGCAAAAGCGGCGTCGCTGGCGACCTTGCTGCGGAATTCCGCCGCCAGCGCCGGATCCTGCGCCATCTGCGCGCGCGCGACGTCTTCGGCCACGTACTCTTCCATGTATTCCTTGCGCTCGAAGGCGTTATTGAAGATGCCCCAGGCCAGCAGCGAATCCGGCGCCTGCGGCTCGAACAGCGCCATCACCAGGCGCGCCTTCGCTTGCGCAATCGGCACGAACAGCGCGCCCTTGGCCAGCGCGCGCGCTTCCTGTTTCCAACTGCCCTGCACGGTCAGGCGCTGGTGCGATTCGAACGAGCCAGGCGCGAAGCTCGCCTTGTCGGCGCGGAAGGTCTCGACCGCGGCGGCGTCGACCGCCTTGTCCAGCCTGCGGTAATCGATGCCGTGCTGGGTGAGCTTGGCGGCGACGATCTGCGCATAGGCCGCCGGCACCACGTAACCGGCGCCCGGCGCCTTGACCTGCAAATCTTCCACCACCTCGTCGCGCAGCGGCACGTGCCAGACCTGCGGCTTGCTTTCGTCGTAGCGCGTCATCAGCATGCCGGACACGTCGGACATCGTGCGCGTATAGGCGTAACCCTGGAAGTCGACCATGTTGGTCTTGTCGGTGGTGCGGTAGGTCAGCGCCACCGGCTGGCTGGCCAGGCGCAGCGCACGCGCATCGGCCTGCGCCGCCGCCTGCTGCCATGCCTTGCCGTGCCGGGCGACCTGCTGCAGCACCGAGACGAAGGCATTGTGCGTGATGCGTACCCGGGTCGGGTAATCCTTCCACGAATGGGTCTCGACCAGCATCGCCATCCGGTTGCGCAGCTGGAAATAACCGGTCGAGAAACGCGGGTCGGACACGCTGTCGACAAAGCCCGATTGCGGATCGTCGGTTTCCTTGAACGACATGTAATAGGACTGCGGCGACGAACCCTGCTTCGTGATGTCGGCGATGACGTTGGCGCGCAGCGCCAGGCCGGCCTTGCGGAATTCCGGATCGCCCGAATACACCGGCTCGACCTGGATCGAGACATCGTGCTGGAACATGGCGCCATCGGTCACGTGCAGATCGACGTAGGTCAGCGGATCCCAGGCGTTGACCATGGCCAGCATCGCCTGCATCTCGGGCGCGTCAGCCTTGACGTAGTCGCGGTTCAGATTGAAATTCTGGGCGGTGGTGCGCCAGCCCATCTCGACCGGGCCGCGCTGGTTCGGGCGGTTGTATTTGGCGAAGCGTTCGTGGCCGTCGACGTTGAACACCGGCACGAACAACAGCACCTGTTTGTCGAGCACGCTAGGCGCCAGCTTGCCGTCCAAGATCTCGCGCAGCGCCAGGAAACCGGCGTCCTTGCCGTCGATCTCGCCGGCGTGGATGCCGCCCTGGATCAGGGTCACCGGCAATTGTTGTTTGCGCGCGTCTTCCGGCGTGAACACACCCTGGCTGTTGGCGGCCAGCGCCAGCATCGGGCGCCCTTCCGGCGTGGTGCCGAACTGGAAACATTTCACCTGCTTCGGATACGCCTGCTGGAAAGCGGCGCACAGCTGGATGACTTCGTCGTAGCGCCCGGTGGCGGTGAAGCCCGAACGCTCGGACACGGTGACGAGGTCGGGTGCGGCTTGCGACAGAGGGACTGCAGCCAGCAGGGCCAGCAGTAACGCGGAACGAATCATCTAGGACTCCGGCAGATTGAAGAAGATATAAGCCGGAAATTATAGACTGGCAATAAGCGGGGTGGAGGGGATTCCTGTTACCGCCGGCCTTTACCGTACGTCGTCCTCGCAACCACCGTCGCCCCCGCTATTATTAGCGTCGCCCCCGCGAAGGCGGGGGCCCATGCTGGGTTTCCGTTGATCGTACGGCTGATTCAGCGTTAACAATACTTCGTGCGTACAGGCGACGTACGCACGAGCGCCCAAATCAGCGCATCCCCGCCGGATGCACCAGGATCTTCCTGATCTCCGGCCGTTCCAGCGTCATCGGCACCGCCCTGGCGCGCGACACCGGGCAAACGCTGCCGTTGCGGTAAGCCAGCGCCGCCGCCAGCAGGCTTTCGCTCGTGTCGCCCAGCGCATGCGACAGATCGTCGGCCACGGTGCAGGTCGGCGCGAAGCCATCGGCAAAGCCGCCGGCGTTCTTCGCGTTCACGCCCTCGAACTCGATCGAGAAATACGTGGTGCCGCAATTGTCGACCGGGGTGAAGCCGTACGGCTTGCCGCAGGTGGTGCCGCCGATGACGCTGACGTCGACGTCGATGCCGCGCAGGCCGTTGATGACGGCTTCGCTGGCCGAGCAGGTGTCGGCGGTGGTCAGCACCGTCACGCGCTTCAAGCCCAGGTAAGGCAGGGCCTGGCCCTTCGGGACCGGGTTCGGCGAGCTGAAGCCATAGGCCGTGGTCATGAACGGGATCGGCGCCTGCGGCGCAGTCTTGTTGTTGTAGACCAGCCGCTCGAAGGTTTTATCCCTGGACGCCGGGCCGGCGATCATGTAGCCCAGCTCGGCCGCGATATACAGCAGGCCGCCGCCGTTGTAGCGCATGTCGAGCACCAGGTCGTTCACGCCCTGGTTCTGGAACATCGTGAAGGCGTCGATCAGCTGCTTCTCGGCCACCGCGTTGAAATCCTCGAAGGTCAGATACGCGACCTTGCCGGTCGGGGTGTCGATGACTTTGGCGTTCTTCACCGACGCGCTGCTCACCACGCTTGCATTCAGGGTAACGTCGAATACCGACGCACCGCGCTGGATGCGCAGCCGGTGCGTCTCGCCGGCCCGTTCCGGGAACAGCCCGGCATTGATCGTGGCCACGCCCGCCGCGCTGCCGGTGTTGACGAAGTCGACGCCATCCACCGCCGTCAGCATGTCGCCGCGCTGCAGGCCGGCGCCGGCGGCCGGCGAGCCCGGCTCGACGATGGCGGCGAGCCAGGTGCGCGGCGCGCTCGTCCCGTTGCGCGACCAGGTCAGGCCGTAGCCGACTTCCTGGCCCGACGTGGTGAGCGCCTGCCACTCCGCCGTCGTGTAGGTGAAGTGGAACTGGTCTTTCGGCTTTCCCGACGCCGTCAGCGCCGGGGTTTTCAGCTTGTCGAAATATGCCAGCGTACTCGTAAAATCCGCCATCCAGACATTGTTGGGGATCTCGTCGTACCACAGGTAATAGCGGTCGGCCCAGCCGCGCAGAAATTTCAATTCGTCCAGCAGCGTGCCCTTGCGGTCCTGGAACGCCAGGCCGTCGCTGTCGACGCCGGTGCGCGGCGCCAAGCACAGGTTGGCGTAGCTCTGGTAGTCGGATGGGATGACGTCCGGGGGGCGCGACGTGGCCGAGGGCGTGGCCGCGCTGGAGGACGAACCGCCGCCGCCGCCGCCGCAGGCACTGAGCAGGACGGCGGCGGCGAGCGTGCAGGCCGCCAGGGGCGCGAAGGAAAATGGCGAGGTCATGCGTCAAATTATAGACGCGTGACCCTGTTTGAAATCCGGCGGAATGTAACAGTTGGGTGGACGCGACAGTGGTCGATACGTCGTCCCCGCGCGGGCGGAAATAGTCCCACTGGCACTCTTCCCGCCAAGCTGAATGTCGCGAAGGCAAACTGCATGCATAACGACTGCGGTTGCTCAGTGTGGGTCCCCGCCTTCGCGGGGACGACGCAGGCGGCGGCGGGGACGACGGCGGATGAGATTCAAGCCGCGCGCGGCGTCGCTCCCGGCGCATGGAAAGCCGCCACCAGCCCCGCTTCCTTCTGCCTGGCCGCCTTCAGGTTGCGCTCCTTGACGTGCCCGAAGCCGCGGATGTCTTCCGGGATGGCGGCAATCGCCACCGCCTGCGCCAGGTTGTCGGCCGACAGCTTCGGCAGCAGCGCCTCGATCGTGCGGCGGTAATCCACTATCAGCGCGCGCTCGGTGCGCCGTTCTTCGGTATGGCCGAACGGATCCAGGGCGGTGCCGCGCAAGCCTTTCAGTCTGGCCAGCACGCCGAAGGCTTTCATCATCCACGGGCCGAATTCCTGCTTCACCAGGTGGCCCTGCTTGTCCTTCTTCGCAAACAGCGGCGGCGCCAGATGGAATTTCAGGGTGATGTCGCCTTCGAACATACCCTTGACCTTGTCCATGAACGCCGGATCGGTGTACAGGCGCGCGACTTCGTACTCGTCCTTGTAGGCCATCAGCTTGTGCAGCGAGCGCGCCACCGTTTCGGTCAGGCGCGTGCCCTTGCCGAGCTGCGCTTCCACCGCCCGCACCCGGTCCACGAAGGTTTTGTACTCGCCGGCATAGGCCGCGTTCTGGTAGGCGGTCAGCAGCGCGACGCGGCGCGTCACCAGTTCATCGATGCCCTGGCTGCGCTTGAATTCGATCACCTGGGCCGGCGCGCTCAGGCGTGTCACCGACGCCAGGTCGTGCGCGGCCGTGCGGCCCCAGTTGAAGGCGGCCTTGTTGAAGGGCACCGACACGGCGTTCAGCTCGATCGCCTTCATGATCGACGCTTCCTGCAGCGGCACGCGGCCCTTCTGGAAGGCGTAGCCGAGCATGAACATGTTGGTGGCGATGGCGTCGCCCATCAGCGACGTTGCGATGCTTCCGGCATCGACGAAATCGACGTTGTCCGCGCCGCAGGCCTGCACGATGGCGCCGCGCGAACCTTCGCCCGGGAATTGCCAGTCCGGGTTCTTGATGAAGGCGGCGGTGGTGGCGCCGCTGGCATTCACCGCGGCCCAGGTGCGCCCTTCTCCCATGCGCGACAGGGCATCGCGGCTGGCGGTGACGATCTGGTCGCAGCCGATGACGAGATCGGCGTTGCCGGTGCCGACCCGGGTCGAGTGCAGATCGGACTGGCGGTCGGCCAGGCGCACGTGCGACATCACCGGACCGCCCTTCTGGGCCAGGCCGCTCATGTCCAGCACCAGTGCGCCCTTGTTCTCAACGTGGGCCGCCATCGCCAGGATCTGGCCGACGGTCACCACGCCGGTGCCGCCGATGCCGGTCACCAGGATGCCGTAGGGTTCAGCGGTGGCCGGAATGCGCGGCGCCGGCAGGACCGGCATAATCTCGGTCACTGCAGCGGCCGCACCCGCGCCGGCGGGCGCCGCCTTCTTCGGCTTCTTCAAGCCGCCACCCTCGACGGTCACGAAACTCGGGCAGAACCCGCTGACGCAGGAAAAATCCTTGTTGCACGAGGACTGGTTGATCTGGCGCTTGCGCCCCAGTTCCGTTTCCAGCGGCTCGACCGACAGGCAGTTCGACTGCTTCGAGCAGTCGCCGCAGCCTTCGCACACGGCGTCGTTGATCACGGCGCGCTTGGCCGGGTCGGGATATTCTCCCTTCTTGCGGCGGCGGCGCTTTTCCGAAGCGCAGGTCTGGTCGTAGATCATCGCCGACACGCCCGGCACCTCGCGCAATTCGCGCTGCACGTCCATCAGCTCCAGGCGGTGGCGCACGGTGACGCCTTCGGCCCAGGGATAATCGTCCGGGTATTTTTCCGGTTCGTCGGTGACGACGATGATCGGCTTGACGCCCTCGGCCGCCAGTTGGCGGCTGATCTTGGCGGGATCGAGCGGACCGTCGACCACCTGGCCGCCGGTCATCGCGACCGCATCGTTGTACAGGATTTTATAAGTGATGTTCACCCTGGCCGCCACCGAAGCGCGGATCGCCAGCGCGCCCGAGTGAAAATAGGTGCCGTCGCCCAGGTTGGCGAACACGTGCTTTTCGTCGGTAAAAGGCGATTGCCCGATCCAGGTCGTGCCTTCCGCGCCCATGTGGGTGAAGGTGGACGTCTCGCGGTCCATCCACAGCACCATGTAGTGGCAGCCGATGCCGGCCATCGCGCGCGAGCCTTCCGGCACCTTGGTCGAGCTGTTGTGCGGGCAGCCCGAGCAGAAATACGGGATGCGGTCGGTGTCCGGATTGGCCTTGGCCGGAATCGCTTTCAGCACCCGTTCCTTGGCTTCCAGGAAGGCGATGCGTTCCTTGACGCGCTGCTCGACCGGGTGGCCGGCGCAATAGTGCGAAATGCGCGAAGCGATGGCGCGCGCGATCTGCGCCGGGTTCAGTTCATAGGTGCCGGGCAGCAGCCAGTCGCCCTGGCCCGAGCGGCTTTTCACGCTCCATTCGCCGCTGTCGTCGAATTTCCCCACCACGCGCGGCCGTTCGCCATCCGGCAGGTTGTACAGCTCTTCCTTCAGCGCATATTCCAGCACCTGGCGCTTTTCCTCGACCACCAGGATTTCGTCCAGGCCGCGCGCGAATTCATGCACGCCGACCGAATCGAGCGGCCAGGTCATGCCGACCTTATACACGCGCAAGCCGATCTCGCGCGCCGCCTGTTCGTCGATGCCGAGGTCGGCCAGCGCCTGGCGCGTGTCCAGGTAGCTTTTGCCGGCGGTGATGATGCCGATCTTCGGCATTGGACTGTCCCAGATGATCCGGTTCAGTTTATTGGCACGCGCATAGGCCAGGGCCGCGTACCACTTATAGTTGTTCATCCGCACTTCCTGGTCGAGCACGGCATCCGGCCAGCGGATGTTGAGGCCGCCCGGCGGCATCTCGAAGTCGGTCGGCATCACGGTCTGCACCCGGTCCGGATCGAGGTCGACCACGGCGCCGGATTCGATGATGTCGGTCACGCATTTCAGGGACACCCACAGGCCGCTGAAGCGGCTCATGGCCCAGGCGTGCAGGCCGTAGTCGATGTATTCCTGCACCGACGACGGGTACAGCACCGGCATGCCGACGTGGTGCAGGATGTGGTCCGACTGGTGCGCCGTCGACGAGGATTTGGCGGCATGGTCGTCGCCGGCCAGCACGATCACGCCGCCGTGCTTGGCGGAACCGGCATTGTTGCCGTGTTTAAAAACGTCGCCACAGCGGTCCACGCCCGGGCCCTTGCCGTACCACATGGCGAACACACCGTCGTATTTCGCGTCCTTGAACAAATTCGTTTGCTGGGTGCCCCAGACCGCGGTGGCGGCCAGGTCTTCGTTCATGCCCGGGTGAAAGTGGACGTGGTGGGCTTCCAGGTGCTTTTTCGCCTTCCAGGCGGTCTGGTCGACCTGGGTGACCGGGGAACCGCGGTAGCCGGTGATGTAGCCGGCGGTGTTCAGGCCGGCCCGCTGGTCGCGCTCGCGCTGCAGCATCGGCAGGCGGATCAGGGCCTGGGTGCCGGTCATGAAGGCGCGGCCGCGCTCGAGCGTCCATTTGTCGTCGAGGGTGATCTCGTGCGGCTGCGGCGATTGCGGCGCCAGCTGGCTACGATCCAGGGGTGCATTCATGCTTGTCTCCAAATTGTCGTCGTGCGCGGAATTCCTTGATGCCGACGCCGCAGCGGGTAAGGGTGGACGGCTCTGCCGTCCACGCGTTCAACCCGAAACAGCTCATCCATCCGGTCTGCGTCAGTGTGAGAGCAGTATAGACCTCCCCCCCAAGCAGTAAATTTCAATCAATTCCCCCCTCCCGATGATTTGCGCAATAAAATTGCGAAACACCTGACTGATGAGGGGGATTCATGTCAAAAATCGAGCTGGATAAAACCGACCGCAAGATCCTGGCGATCCTGCAGTCCGATGGCCGCCTGTCCAACCAGGACGTGGCCGAGCGCGTCAGCCTGTCGCCATCGCCCTGCCTGCGCCGCATCAAGCGACTGGAAGAAGCCGGCGTGATTCGCCAGTACGTGGCGCTGCTCGACCCGGACAAGCTGGGCCTGGGCTTGCTGGCGTATGTAAATGTGCGCCTGGAAAAGCACAGCGAAGGGGCGCCGAATGCGCGCGTGCCGGCAACATCGCCGCGCTTCGAATTCGCCCAGGCGGTGTCGTCCTGGCCCGAGGTCGTGGCCTGCTATGCGATGACCGGCGAGATGGATTTCCTGCTGCGCGTGCACGTGGAAGACATGGACCACTTCTCGCGCTTCATGATGAGCACGCTGCTGCGCCATCCGGCGGTGCTGGACGTGAAGTCGAGCTTTGCCCTGCAGAGAATAAAGGAAACGACGGCGCTGCCACTCGTATGAATGAAAGTGATGGGTCAGCGAAAACCCATCAATCGGGGGAATGCTATCGGCGGCGCTACCGTGCATGCCGGCCGGCCGGAATCATTTTTTTGGCGTGAACAGGCGCAGCGCGGCGCGTGCATTGGCTTTGACGGTGTAGTCGATCTTGGCCATCTGCTCTTCCAGCGCCTCCGCCAGCACGCTCGACGGGCTCGGTGGCGGCAAGTGCAGGTGGGCGTCGGCTTCGCCGTACTCGCGCTGGATTTCCATGCCGGCCTTCCTGGCGATGTGCATCATCGTCCGGTTCGACGACAGGCATTGCATATATAAGGTGTCGACGTCGGAATTGCGGCAGTGGATGGCGGCGCGCTCGAACAAACGGGTGCCTACGCCCTGCCCGCGCGCCGACTTCGACACCGACACGCCGAACTCGGCCACTTTTTCCTTGTCGGTGTAGTTGATGCTGTCCGGGTGCGCTTCTTTGGAGGTGAACGCCAGGTGGCCGACGCCGACCAGCTGGAATACCCGGTTGTAGACGCCGAACACGATGTCCCTGGTGAAGTCGAGCTTGCCAACGTACGCGCTGACTTGCGCATCGGGCTGCATGCTGCCGAAGCGCAGCAGGCGGTCGCTGTCGTCGAGGGCGAGAAAGTGGCGCAGGATGCGGCGCCGGTCACGCTCGCTCAACGCCTTGACCAGCACCGGTTGCCGGCCGTTCTTGCCGGTCATGGCCTTCAGCCAGCGGCGAAGAGGATTTTCCGGAGTGTCCTGCGTCATTATGCCTGCCCTGGATTTGTGCGGTGCACCAATCCAGATATTGTAACCCAGCTCGGGTTCCGGCCTGCGTACGGCGTCGTTGCCGGCAGTGCCGGAAAACGACGGCTAGTCGCGCACGTCGTTCAGCGCCGCCTTCACCGCCGCCACCCGCGCCGCGTGGATCGCTTCCGGGATCTTTTCCTTGTTCTCCACGTAGCGCCCGGCGATTTCTCCCGCATTCACGCCGCGCGCTGCCTCCATCGCGCGCAGCAGGTACGGTCCCTGCGGATAGTCGCGGTAGCGCATCTCGTGGGTCTCATCCCCGCGTCCGCGCGCATCGCATTCCGAGGCCAGCAGCATCTGGGCGAAGCGTTCCGGCTTGCGAAAGGCGTCGCAGCGCTCGAGAAGGGTCACGATGGTCTTGGAACGCAGTTCCAGCGCGCGGCTGACGTTGCCGTGCTCGCGCGCGGTCATGACGGCCAGGTCGCGGCAATCGTTGGGGGCGTGCAGGCGATTACAGAGCTTCGTGATCAGGCGCGGTCCCATGCCTTCGTGACCATGGTGTTTCGGCCAGTGCTCAGGGGGCGTCGCGCCCTTGCCCAGGTCGTGCATCAGGGCGGCGAAGCGCGCCGGCAGCGCCAGGCCGCGCTCGGCGGCCACGTCGATCACCAGCATCATGTGCACACCGGTGTCGACTTCCGGATGGTGCAGCGGCGGCTGCGGCACGCCCCACAGCGCGTCCAGCTCCGGCAGGATGCGCGCCAGGGCCCCACAGTCACGCAGCACGGCCAGCATGCGCGACGGTTTCTGCTCCATCAGCCCGCGCGACAATTCCTGCCACACGCGTTCCGGCACCAGCGCATCGGCTTCGCCCTCTTCCACCATCCGGCGCATCAGCGCGTTGGTGCTGTCGGCCACGCGGAAATCGGGGAAGCGCGCGGCAAAGCGCGCCAGGCGCAGGATGCGCACCGGGTCTTCGGCAAAGGCATCCGACACATGGCGGAACACGCGGTCGCGCAGATCCTGCTGGCCGCCGTAGGGGTCGACGATGGTCCCGTCGGACGCGCGCGCCATCGCATTGATGGTCAGGTCGCGCCGGATCAGGTCGTCCTCCAGTGTCACCTCGGGCGAGGTGTGGAATACGAAGCCGTGGTAGCCGGGCGCGGTCTTGCGCTCGGTGCGCGCCAGCGCGTATTCCTCCTGGGTCTCGGGGTGCAGGAACACCGGGAAATCCTTGCCGACCGGACGAAAACCCCGGGCCACCATCTGCTCCGGGGTGGCACCGACCACGACCCAGTCGTGGTCCTGCACCGGCAGCCCCAATAATTCATCGCGCACCGCGCCGCCGACGACATAGACTTGCATGGGCATCAGTCCGGCAAATCTTCTTCGTGGCCGGCGGCGATCTCGGTTTCCTTCATCGCTTCCTCGACCCAGCGCGCCACGGCCGGATGGGCCAGCATGCGGTCGCAATAGGCTTGCAGCGCCGGCGCCAGCGCCACGCCATACGTCTTGAAACGCATCACGACCGGTGCATAAAAGGCGTCGGCGATGGAAAAATCGCCGAACAGGTAGCGGTGGTGGCCGAAGCGCGCCAGGCACTCTTCCCAGATTTCGCAGACGCGCCCGATGTCGGCCTGGGCGCCCGGCGTGCGGCCACGACCCGGCAACCTGGCCTTGATGTTCATCGACATCGCCGTGCGCAGGTCCGTAAAGCCGGCATGCATCTCGGCCACGATCGAGCGCGCCAGTGCGCGCGCCGCCACGTCCTGCGGCCACAAATGCTTGTCAGGAAATTGCTCAGCCAAATATTCGCAGATGGCGAGGCTGTCCCAGATCGTCATCTCTCCGGCCAGCAGCACCGGCACCCGGCCCGCCGCCGAGTAGCGCGCGATGTTGGTGGCGGTATCAAGCTGGTCGAGCAGGATGCGTACTTCGGTGAAAGGGATGCCTGCGGCCACCGCCGCCACCCACGGCCGCATCGACCACGACGAATAATTCTTGTTGCCGATGACCAGGGTCAGGCCGGCCTGGCGCGCCTGGTCGAGGGTCTGCGTGAGGGTCGGGTCGAGTTCGATTGTCTGCATGGCGTGCTTGTCCGTAGTCGCTGTGGTCGCTGTGGTTGCGCTGTGGTTGGTTAGCGTCCGGCGCGGGCGCGCAGGACGTCGAGGCCTCCGGGCGGCGCCAGGTACTGCGGCGCGACCGCCTCGAGCGCCGTGAGCTTGATTCCCAGCGCTTCGGCTGTCAAGGTCCGGGTGGACGAATCGGCAACATGTGACGGATCGACAACGTTATCGACCTTCATCGAATCGAGGTTGTCGCGGCTGATCAGCGGCGTGCCGGGCATCCATTCGAACAGCATGGCCTGCAACCGGGCCAGGCCATCGGGTAAGGGGATCACGCGGCGCTCGTGGCCGCTGTAGCGGCCGGCCAGGCGCACCAGGTCGCCCAGCGTGTACACCTGCGGACCGCCCAGTTCGTAGACCAGGCCGCGGCTGTGCAGGTCGAGCAGCGCGCGCACGAACGCTTCGGCGACGTCGCCCACGTATACCGGCTGGAAGCGCGCATCGGCGCAGGCCAGCGGCACCACGGGCAGGTGGCGCTGCAGGCGCGCGAACATGTTCAGGAAATTGTCTTCGGGACCGAACACGACCGAGGGGCGGAAGATCGTGGCCGCCACTTCGGGGCGGCTGCGCGCGGCGCGTTCGCCGTCGGCCTTGGAACGCTGGTACATCGACGGCCCGTCCGGCGCGGCGCCCAGCGCGCTCATGTGCAGGTAGCGCGGCACGCCCTCCTTGGCTGCGGCCTCGACGATGCGGCTCGGCAGCTCGACGTGGGCGCGCCGGAATTCCGGGCCGTAGGGGGTGGCGCGGCGCGCCTGCAGGATGCCGACCAGGTTGATCACGGCATCCTTGCCGGCGACCAGGCGCCGCAGCACGGCATCGTCGTGGATGTTGGCTTCCACGATGTCGACGCCGGGCAGCGGCATCAGGTGCATGGCGTGGGCTTCGTGCCGGGTCGCGACCACGATGTTCATCGCGTGTTCCGACAGCCGCGCCGCCAGGTGGCTGCCGATGAACCCTGTTCCGCCGAACAAAACCACCGACAGCTCGTGCATGATGCCTCCTTTCAGGCCAGTCCGGTCAGGGCAGGCCGATCAGGGCAGGCCGATACTGCCGCCGCGCGGGGTGATCGTCCCCAGCCTGGCCTTGAGCGACTGCGGGCGCTTTTCGAACAACGCGGCATAGTTCGTTGCGTTCGACATCACGTTGCGCACGTAGTTGCGGGTCTCCTCGAAAGGAATGGTTTCGACAAATACCGCCCCTTCCATCGGCGCATTCAGCAGGCCGCGCCAGGTGCGCGCCCGGCCCGGACCGGCGTTGTAGGCGGCCGTGGCCAGCACTTGCGAGCCCTCGGCGTTGCCGAGCACCATGTTCAGGTAATTGGTGCCAAGCAGGATGTTGGTGCGGATATCGTTCAGCATGCCGTGCCCGTAATCGGTCAGGCCGATCTTGTCCGCCACCCATTTGCCGGTGGCCGGCATGACCTGCATCAAGCCGGACGCGCCGACGCCGGACTGGGCATCGCTGATGAAGCGCGATTCCTGGCGGATCAGGCCGTAAACCCAGGCCTGGTCCAGTCCAAGCCCCTGCGCGGTCGGGTGCAGGATGTCGTTGTGCGGCGCCGGGAAGCGCTGGGTATAGTCGAACTCGGTGCGCGTGCGGCCCGAGGTATCAACCATGCGGTCGAGGATCTCGTTCTGGCGTGCGAACTCGGCGGCGGCCAGCAATTGGCGCTCGGAAAAATCGCGCAGCGTCCAGTTCCACTCGCGCGTGCCCTCGAAGCGCAGGCGCATCGAAAAGAATTTCAGGGCGCGCTTGAAACCGGGATTGGCGGCCACCTGCGCCAGCTCGGCCTGGGTCGGCGGCAGCGCGGCGGGCGGGATCGTGACCTGCATGCCCAGCTCTTCCATCGCCAACTGGCCATAAAAACTGTTCTGGTCGGCGATGCGGCGGAACAGCGCCTCGCCGTCTTCGCGCCGGCCCTGCGCCTGCAGCGACCGTCCCAGCCAGTAGGTCCAGGCCAGCCGCTCGCGCAGATCGGACGGCATGGCATCGATGGTGGCGCGCACCAGCTTCCAGTCGCCGGCGCGCAGCGCGATCCGGGTTTTCCATTCGAGCTGGTATTCGGTGAGCGGCGCACCGGCCGAGCGCAGCCAGTAGGCATGGGCTTCGGGCGCCAGCGTCAGCGACGCGGCCAGGGCGATATTCGACCAGCCGATCGCGTTTTCCTCGGCCGACAGCTGGGGCGCGTTCTTTTCCAGCGCCACGGTCGCCAATTTGAGGCTGGTGCGCGCCATGCGCCCCAGCGCCACCAGGTAGATCTCGTGCTCCACGCGGGTGTTGCCGATGCCGCGCGCCATCGCCACCGCCGGCACGTCGACCGCCTGGGCGGCGCGGGTGTCGGAAGCGCCCAGCAGTTGCGCGGTGCGGCGCGAGGGTCCGGTGGCATGCATCTGGCCGGCCAGGCGCAGCTGGAACAGCAGGTCATTCGTCGTGAATTGCCCGGACTGGGCCAGTTGCGCCACCAGCGCGGCGCAGGCTTCGCCGTACTGCGGCGGATTGTCGAGCAGCGCGCGGGCCTCGACCGCCACGTTCTGGCCCTTGATCGCGCGCGACAACAGCGCATAGCACTTGACCTGGTAGTCGTCGTTGCGGACGAACTGCGGCAATTCACGGTCGAAATTGAACCAGTCGCGCTGGCGGCCGAGTTCGAGCAGCCAGTCGTTGCGCAGGCGGTCGGCGATGGCGCTGCCCTCGTAGCGCTTCAGGAAATCCAGGATGTCGGTGACCGGCGCGTCGCGCAGGCGCGGTTTGAGCCGATAATAGTCGACATACGAGGCAATCGCGTAGTTCGGCAGCCGGGACGCGAACACGGCCGCGGCATCGCCGTCGTTCTTGCGCGCGGCGTCACGCAGCTGCAGGAAGATCGCATCCTGTTCGCGGGCGACGGCTTCGAATGCCGAGGCGGGTGGCGCGCCCAGGATGGCCGGCGCTGCTGCTGGTGATCCGGCAACCGGCGCTCCGGCCGCGGACGATCCGGCGGCCGGCGCCAGCGGCGAGCCAGGGGCTTGCGTGGCGGCCGCCTGGGCGGCGACGTCGATGGGCAGGGCAAGGCATAGCAGGCTGGCGACAAACAATTTCGATGGAAACATCAAACCAACTTTCAATGTACGCTTCATATCATCCATGACCGGCGAATCAAGAATACCATGCGGCTCCGACGGCTTGCCAAACCCCAGCGCAAGCGTGGCGGGAGAGGAACAGAGTCAAGCGGACGCCGACAAACAGGCAGCGAAAACGGCGTTGCGCAAGGCGCTCAGGACAACACGTGGGGCGCTTGACCCCGCAATCAAGGTCCAGTGGGATGCCCACATCGGCGCCCAGGTGGTGAGCTGGTGGCGCCTGCGCCAGGTCGGCGCCATCGGCGTGTACTGGCCACTGTCCGGCGAACCCGACCTGCGGGCAGCCTACGCGGAACTGGCAAAGGCCGGCGTACGGCTGGCGCTGCCGGTCGTGATGGAGCGCGACGCCCCCCTCGCCTTTACCGAATGGACGCCGGGCGAGCCAATGATCCGGGACCAGATGGGGGTGCAGGTGCCGGCCACGCTGCGCTTCATCGCGCGTCCGCCGGCGCTCCTGATTCCCTGCCTCGGCTTCAACGGGGAGAATTACCGGCTCGGCTACGGCGGCGGCTACTACGACCGCACTTTGGAAGCGTCACCGCGTCCGCACACGCTGGGCATCGCCTACAGCAACCAGCAGGCGGTGTTCTCGCATGGGCCGCACGACGTGCCGCTGGACGTGATCGTGACCGAGGCGACGCAGGTCACCTGAACCGATCGTCGTGCGGCTTGATGACGTGGCGCTGACGATGCCCGCGCAGCGAAGGGCTGCGCGGGCATCCCGGCCCAGGCCCGGTTCAGGCGCCGCGCAGGCGCTGGCAGATCGCGGTGGTCGCCGCGGCCTGGTTCATGCTGTAGAAGTGCAGGCCCGGGGCGCCACCGGCAAGCAGGCGCTCGCACAAACCGCTCACCACGTCCAGGCCGAAGGCCTTGATCGAGGCGCTGTCGTCGCCGAAGCTGGCCAGCTTGAGGCGGATCCAGCGCGGGATCTCGGCGCCGCACATGTCGGAAAAACGCATAAGCTGCGTGTAATTCGTGATCGGCATGATGCCGGCCGTGATCGGCACGTCCACGCCCAGTTTCCCGACGTTGTCGACGAACTGGAAGTAGGCGTCCGGATTGTAGAAATACTGGGTGATGGCGGCATTCGCGCCGGCCTGCACCTTGCGCGCAAAATTCTGCAGATCGTCCTGCGGCGATTTCGCCTGTGGATGCATTTCCGGATAGGCCGCGACTTCGACGTGGAACCAGTCGCCGGTCTCGAGGCGGATGAATTCGACCAGGTCGCTGGCGTAGCGCAGTTCGCCGGCACCACCATACCCGCTGGGCAAGTCGCCGCGCAATGCGACGATACGGCGGATGCCCTTGTCCTTGAATTCGTTCAGGATGGCGCGGATCGATTCGCGGGTGGCGCCCACGCATGACAGGTGCGGCGCGCCTTCGAAGCCTTCGGCCTGGATGTCGAGCACGGTCGACAGGGTGCCGTGCTGGGTGCTGCCGCCGGCGCCGAAGGTCACCGAAAAGTATTTGGGGTTCAGCTCGGCCAGTTTCTGGCGGGCCGCACGCAGTTTTTCCGCGCCCTCGGGCGTCTTGGGCGGAAAAAACTCGATACTGATGTTAGGGGTTTCCATCTTTTTTCAGGAGTAAGGTAGACAACGCCCACGAAATCACGCTGTACAGGATCGCGGCCAGGAAGGCCGACCAGAATCCGGCGACATGGAAGCCCTCGACCAGGTGCGACACCATCCAGAACAGCAGCGCGTTGAGTATCAGGATGAACAGTCCGAGCGACACCAGGGTCACCGGCAGGGTCAGGACGACCAGCACCGGACGAACCAGGGTATTGACCAGGCCCAGTACCAGCGCGGCCACGAGGGCGGTGCCGATGTTGGTGACGGTCACGGAGTGCATCAGGTACGGCAACGCCATCAGGGCGGCGGCATTGATCAGCCAGGTGAGGAGCAAACGCATTGTTGGTGTCTTTCGTGAGGGCGAGCGGACCCTTGGGTCCTTCATGCGACGCCACAGGGTCTCGCCAAACCGTAGCGGGCGGCCGCAGATTTGGCTGAGAAGCGCAGCCGTACTTACGCTACGGCCGGTCCGCCGTAGCGGAGCATCGCAAGCCGAATCCGCAGCGCGCAGTAGGTTTGGCGAGATCCCATCAGTAACGGTAGTGGTCGGGCTTGTACGGGCCTTCCTTGCTGACCGAGATGTAGGCGGCCTGCTCTTCGGTCAGCGTGGTCAGCTGGGCATTGAGCTTCTTCAGCTGCAGGCGCGCGACCTTCTCGTCCAGGTGCTTCGGCAGCGTGTAGACGCCGACCGGGTATTTGTCGGTGTTGGCGAACAGCTCGATCTGGGCGATGGTCTGGTTCGCGAACGACGAGCTCATCACGTACGACGGGTGACCGGTGCCGCAGCCCAGGTTCACCAGGCGGCCTTCGGCCAGCAGGATGATGCGCTTGCCGTCCGGGAAGATGATATGGTCGACCTGCGGCTTGATGTTGTCCCACTCGTATTTCTTGAGCGCGGCGACTTCGATTTCGTTGTCGAAGTGGCCGATGTTGCAGACGATCGCCTGGTCTTTCATCTTGAGCATGTGCTGCTCGGTGATGACGTGGTAGTTGCCGGTGCAGGTAACAAAAATGTCGCCGTGTTCGGCGGCGTAATCCATGGTCACGACGCGATAACCCTCCATCGCCGCCTGCAGTGCGCAGATCGGGTCGATTTCGGTGACCCAGACCTGGGCCGACAGCGCGCGCATGGCCTGGGCCGAACCCTTGCCCACGTCGCCGTAGCCGGCGATGACCGCGATCTTGCCGGCGACCATGACGTCGGTCGCGCGCTTGATGCCGTCCACCAGCGATTCGCGGCAGCCGTACAGATTGTCGAACTTCGACTTGGTGACCGAATCGTTGACGTTGATCGCCGGGAAGGCCAGCTTGCCTTCCTGGTGCATCTGGTACAGGCGGTGCACGCCGGTGGTGGTTTCCTCGGTCACGCCCTTGATTTCCGGCAGGCGCTTCGAGTACCACTGCGGATCGACGGCCAGGCGGCCCTTGATCGCGTTGAACAGGCAGATTTCTTCTTCCGAACCCGGCTTGTCCAGCACCGAGATGTCCTTCTCGGCACGCACGCCCAGGTGCAGCAGCAGGGTTGCATCGCCGCCGTCGTCCAGGATCATGTTGGCGTGGTTGTCACCCGGCCATTCGAAGATGCGGTGGGTGTATTCCCAGTACTCGTCCAGGGTTTCGCCCTTGACGGCGAACACCGGGGTGCCGACCGATGCGATGGCGGCGGCGGCATGGTCCTGGGTCGAGTAGATGTTGCACGATGCCCAGCGCACTTGCGCGCCCAGGGCTTCCAGCGTACGGATCAGGACCGCGGTCTGGATCGTCATGTGCAGCGAACCGGCGATGCGCGCGCCCTTCAGCGGCTGGGCAGCTGCGTATTCCTCGCGGATGGCCATCAGGCCCGGCATTTCGGTTTCGGCGATACGGATTTCCTTCTCACCCCATGCGGCGAGGGAGATGTCGGCAACGAGGAAATCCTGGGTGGTGTCTTTGAGTACGGCGCTCATCACGCCCTCCTTTCAAGTTAAGAAAAAAGTAACGTGAGCGCGGTGTTGATGATCCGAGCCTGGCGAAAAGGATTCTTTTCGTCGCAACGCTCCTCGGAATCCATAAGTTTAGCACGGGTAACCGCTGAAGGGGCCCGGGGTGTTGTATTGCGGGATGAGCGATATGCTTCTGCAAATGCAATTGATAGGGTGGGCGCTGCCTCGCCGGCAGCGCCCACCCTACCCGACTTGGCTTATGCCAGGCCGGCTTCCGCGCGCAGCAGCGCCGCCTTGTCGGTGCGCTCCCAGGTGAATTCCGGCTCTTCGCGGCCGAAGTGGCCGTAGGCGGCCGACTTGGTGTAGATCGGGCGCAGCAGGTCGAGCATCTGCACGATGCCTTTCGGACGCAGGTCGAAGTGCTCCATCACCAGTTGGGCGATCTTCTCGTCCGGGATCACGCCGGTGCCTTCGGTGTACACGGTGATGTTGATCGGACGCGCCACGCCGATCGCGTAACTGACCTGCACCTGGCACTGGCGCGCCAGGCCGGCGGCCACCACGTTTTTCGCCACGTAGCGGGCGGCGTAGGCGGCCGAGCGGTCGACCTTGGACGGGTCCTTGCCGGAGAAGGCGCCGCCGCCGTGCGGGGCCGCGCCGCCGTAGGTGTCGACGATGATCTTGCGGCCGGTCAGGCCGCAGTCGCCCTGCGGGCCGCCGATGACGAAGCGGCCGGTCGGGTTGACCAGGTAGCGGGTGCCTTCCAGCCATTCCTTCGGCAGCACCGGCTTGATGATCTCTTCGATCACCGCTTCCTCGATCTGGCTGTGGGTGACTTCCGGCGCGTGCTGGGTCGACAGCACGACGGTGTCCACCGCGACCGGACGGCCGTTGACATAGCGCAGCGTGACTTGCGACTTGGCGTCCGGGCGCAGCCACGGCAGGCGGCCATCCTTGCGCAGCTGCGACTGGCGCTCGACCAGGCGGTGCGCGTAGTGGATCGCGGCCGGCATCAGTTCCGGGGTTTCGTCGCAGGCGTAGCCGAACATCAGGCCCTGGTCGCCGGCGCCCTGGTCGAGGTCGATGCCGGCGCCTTCGTCGACGCCCTGGGCGATGTCCGGCGACTGCTTGTCATAGCAGACCATGACCGCGCAACCCTTGTAGTCGATGCCGAAATCGGTGTTGTCGTAACCGATGCGCTTGATGGTGTTGCGCGCAACTTGAATATAATCGATGTTTGCGTGCGTCGTGATCTCTCCAGCCAGCACCACCAGGCCCGTGTTGCATAAGGTTTCAGCAGCGACGCGGGCGCGCGGATCCTGTTCCAGGATGGCGTCCAGGATGGCATCGGAAATCTGATCGGCGACTTTGTCCGGGTGGCCTTCCGACACGGATTCGGAAGTGAAGAGGTAATCGTTGGAAGACATTAAGGCTCCTGATACTGTTAAAAAAAATTGCCGCAGTACCAATGCCTGCGACGCTTTAGCGATATTTATATTCCGCTTCGCAAGTTGTCATTAACTCCGCGGATACTGCCCAAAGTGGTATTTTACGCTCCTTGAAAAAATTTTGGTGAGGCAAGCCGTCTCGCCTCTACCCTGATCAACGATGCTCGTCCTTTTGTTCCGCTTCCTGTCGGTGTTCCCGCTGCCTGTGCTACATATGCTCGGCACGCTGCTCGGCTGGCTGGTTTACCTGCTTTCTCCCTCTCACCGGCGCCGTCTGCGCAGCAATCTCGAGCTGGCCGGCTATGGCGGCCAGCTGCGCGCCGCCATCGCCGAATCCGGCAAGGCCATCGTCGAACTGCCCTTCGTCTGGTGTGCGCCGCAACAACGGGTGACCCGCCACGTCACGATGGAAAACTGGGAACTGGTCCAGCGCCAGCTCGACGCCGGCCGCGGCATTGTGTTCCTGACGCCACACCTGGGCTGCTTCGAATTGACGGCCCAACAAGTGTCGCTGCGCGTCGAACTCACCGTGATGTACCGCCCGCCGCGCAAGAGCGCCCTGAAACCGCTGGTGGAAGATGCGCGCGCGCGCCAGCACATGCACCTGGCGCCGGCCAATTTGTCCGGCGTGCGCATGCTGGTCAAGGCGCTGAAAGGCGGCCAGCCGGTCGGGGTGCTGCCCGACCAGGTGCCGCAGGAAGGCGAAGGCGTGTGGGCGCCGTTCTTCGGCCGCAACGCCTATACGATGACGCTGCCGGCCAAGCTGGCCCAATTGGGCAAGGCCGACATCCTGCTGGTGTACGCCGAGCGCCTGCCGCGCGGTCGCGGCTATGCGATCCGCTTCGTCCCCTTCGAAGGGGAATTGTCGGGCACGCCGGCCGAACAGGCCGCCACCATCAACCGCGCGATGGAACAATTGATCGCGCGTTGCCCGTCCCAGTACTTCTGGAGCTACAACCGCTATAAACGCCCGCAAGGCGTGGCGGCGCCGGAAAGCGAGGTGGCGGCATGAGGTTCCTGATCGCCCTGCTGTGGCTGCTGCACTGGCTGCCGCTGCCCATCCTCGGCCGCATCGGCACCGCCGTCGGCAGCCTGATGTATTACGCCATCCCGAAACGGCGCAAGATCGCCCTCACCAATTTGCGCCTGTGCATGCCGGAACTGAGCGAAGCGCAGCGCGTCGACATCGCCAGGCGCCACTTCCAGGGCTATTCGCGCAGTATCCTGGAACGCTCGCTGCTGTGGTGGGCGCCGATCCCGCGCCTGCGCCGCCTGATCCACATCGAGCCGGCGGTGCCGCAGGCGCAGATGGAAAGCGGTCCGACCATCCTGCTGTGCCCGCACTTCGTCTGCCTCGACGTCGCCGGCGTGGCCGCGCGCGTGATCCCGGTGGCCAGCATCTATTCGCCGCAGAAAAACGAGATGTTCGACCGCCTGCTGCGTTACGGCCGCGAACGCTTCGGCCCGGTGCGCCTGTTCACCCGTGCCGAAGGCGTCAAGCCGATCCTGCGCGCGCTGCGCGACGGCCTGCCATACTTCATGCTGCCGGACATGGATTTCGGCGAGAAGGATTCGACCTTCGTGCCCTTCTTCGGCATTCCGGCGGCGACCCTGACCGCGCTCGGCCGGCTGTCGGCGGCGGCCAACGCCAAGGTGATCCCGGTGGTGGCCACCTTCCTGCCGAACTACCAAGGCTACCGGGTGGTGTTCTATCCGGCATGGGAAGACTACCCGGGCGGCGACATGATCGCCGCCACGCGCCGCATGAACGAATTCATCGAGGAACGCGTGCGCGAGAACCCGTCCGAATACTTCTGGACGCACAAGCGCTTCAAGACCCGTCCACCGGGCGAGCCCTCGTTCTACGATTAACCGGCCGTCCAAGCATGGCGATAGCGTCGTTGCAGCGCCTGGCTCGCGCCATGTTTGGTCCAACCTCTTATATATCCATGAAACTCAAATTCACCAAGATGCATGGCGCCGGCAACGATTTCATCGTCATCGATGCGATCAACCAGCAGCTGGATGTCGGGCCGGAACAATGGCGCCGCCTGGCCGACCGCCGCTTCGGCATCGGCGCCGACCAGATCCTGGTCGTCGAGCGTCCCACCGAGGATGGCTGCGACTTCCGCTACCGCATCTTCAACAACGACGGCGGCGAAGTCGAGCAATGCGGCAACGGCTCGCGCGCATTTGTCCGTTTCGTCAGCGACAAGGGGCTGACCCCGAAACGCAGCATCCGTGTGCAGACCATGGCCGGCATCATCACGCCGCGCCTGGAAGACGACGGCAGCGTCACCGTGGACATGGGTGCGCCGGTGCTGGAGCCGGAACGGGTGCCCTTCGACCGCGACGGCCTGGCGGGCGTGGTGCAAGGCCGTGACACGCTCTGGCCGCTCACGGTGCGCCAGGACGGCCAGGACGCCGAGGTCCTGGTGTCGGTTGTATCGATGGGCAACCCGCACGCGGTGCAGGTGGTGGTGGATGCCGACGCCGCGCCGGTTGCCGAGACCGGCCCGCAGATCGAACACCACCCGCGCTTCCCGAAGCGGGTGAATGCCGGCTACCTGCAGGTGCTGGACCGCCGCCACGCGAAACTGCGCGTGTACGAACGCGGCGCCGGAGAAACGCTGGCCTGCGGCACCGGCGCCTGCGCGGCGGTCGTGGCCGGCATCCGGCGCGGCTTGCTGGACTCGCCGGTGGCGGTCGAGGCGCGCGGCGGCAAGCTGAGCATCGCCTGGGCCGGCGAAGGCGAACCGGTTTACCTGAGCGGCCCGGCGGAAACCGTGTTCGAGGGCGAAATCACGCTCTGATCGGGCTGGCGGGTATGCGCAACAGCGATCGCCGCACACCCGCCGCCGCATAGCAGGCGCAGCGCACCAGGCGGCAGCGCGATCGGCGCCGGCGCAGCGGCTGGCGTCACGCCGCCAGGCCATAATCGACGTCGCCATCGCCGCCTGTGCCTTCGCTGTCCGGCAGCAGCGTCCGCAAGCGGTACAGGCGCTGCCGGTAATTCCCCTCCGGACCGCCCGGACCGCAATCGACGCTGTCGAACAGCTGGACGACCCGGTCGAGCAATTGGCGCTCCTGCGCCGTTTCCACCAGCACCAGGCGGCGCCGGCTGCGGCCGTAGCTGGCGCGGATGTCGACCACCAGGCAGTGGCCGCGGTCGGCCTGCGTAATATCCAGCAACAAGGCTTCGGCCCGGCTCAGTCCGAAAGCCAGCGCCAGCTCCAGGCGCACCGCCAGCAGCGGATGGGCCGACAAATCGCGCCCCGCCAGCAGCGCGTCGAGGCCGGGCCAGGGCTGCGGCGTGCGCGGCGCGATCTTGCGCAGTCCGGCCAGCGCCTTGGCACAGCCCTGGGCCGCCGCCTTCTGTAGCCAGAACACGGCGCGCACGTCATTGCTTTCGTTTTCGCGGCGCGCGCGCCAGGCCGCATTGCCGCACTCGAGCTGGGCATCGCGGTAGCCCATCTCGGCCGCACGCTCCAGGTACTTCTGCGCCTCGACCACGTTGCGCTGCGAGAATTCCGGCTTTATATATATGCGCGACAGGGCATACCAGGCTTCGGCCAGCCCCTGCTCTCCGGCCTGTACCAGCCAGCGTACGGCCTTCTTGAAATTGGCCGCGCCGCCGCTGCCGGGAATACGCTTGCCGTCGACCCGCATGCGCGCGCACCACAGCCCGAGCGAGAACTGGGCGTGGCGGTCCTGCTCGGCCGCGGCCAGTTCCCAGAACGCATGCAATTCCTCGTTGGCGACGTCATGCGCCAAGCCCCCTTCCGCCACCAGGCGGGCGCAGCGCGACAACAAGGTCACCTCGCCGGGCGCCAGCCTCGCGCAGGCGCCGTCGCGGGCGGCGTCGGAACCGGCCACGCTGCGCGCCAGCGGCAGCGCCCGCTCCAGGTAGGCGGCCCGGTTGCCGGCGTCCCAGTCCTGTTCCAGCAGCGCGAACTGGGCTTGCGCCATGCCGCTGTCGGCGGCCTGGCGCAGCCAGCGCTGCCCGGCCGGGCTGGGCGGCGGCGCATCCCGGGCATCGGCGCGCGCCGGGTCCGGCACGGCGGCCCCGTGTTCGCGCGCCAGCAGCCACTGCGCCTGGGCGAAGCCGGCCCGGCCGGCATCCTCGAGCGCGCGCAGCGCCTTGGCGCGCTGCGCCGGTCCGGACGGCGATGTGCCGGCGCCGAGCACCAGCTGGGCGTACACCAGTCCCGCACGCACCAGGCCGCCGTCGTAGGCGCGCTCGTACCAGGCGCTGACCGGTTGCGGACTCTGCTGGGCCAGTTCGAGCGGGATATGGTTGCCGATGAGTTGCCAGGCTTCGGCGCACCCTTGTTGTGCAGCACGGTCGAGCCAATGCAGTGCAGTGGGCAGGCTCTTCGGCAAACCGTTGCTGCCGAACAGGTATAAACGGCCCAGCGCCAGCTGGGACTCGGCGCGGCCGGCGCGGGCGCCGCGAATGATCGCTAACTCTTCACGATTTGCCATCGCTCATTTTCTGGAAATAATAATCGCTGGTGAAATACGTGCAGAAGGGTGCACGATCTTGCCCGATACAACCATGTTGACGCCGTGATTTCGGGCTGCGGATATTGAATGGGGCAGAGTCTAAAGCGGCGCCGGCGCGATTCGTTTGCGATTCGATAAGCCTTTGAGGTCGCACAAACGCTGCCGTGGCAAGGGGCGAGTGTGATGACGCCTGGAAACTTAAACGGTGCTTAAGATTGGTGCATGGAATGGTCTTTAGCGTTTCGAAAATACAACAGCACGATTGGATTTATTGGCTTTCGACCAAGTGCAACGGTCATAATTGACTAATACGACAACCTTGACGCATTAAGCATTTAAGGTTCATACATCCGAGTGTTCAGAAACTAAAAATAATCTCAATGCTCTCTGGATTCCTGCGATTCATTTTATAAGGATATAACTAGATGAAAAAATCACTCTTGGCAGTCGCTCTGCTGGGCGCCTTCGCCGGCGCCGCGCACGCCCAGACCGCTGTGCAAATCTACGGTAACCTCGACGTCGGCGTCAGCAAGACCACCGACCAGACCGTCAACATCGGCAAGCGCGCCGCCAACACCCTGGGTTTCAAGGGTACCGAAGATCTAGGCAATGGCCTGAAGGCACTGTTCCAGCTGGAAATGCGTTACGAGCCGGACACCGGCACCACCGAAGGTAACGTGCGTCCGATCTTCCAGGGCCAGAGCCGCGTCGGCCTGCAGGGTGATTTCGGTATGGTCCGCCTGGGCCGTGGCCTGACCCCGTTCCAGGAAGTCGTCGGTTCGTTCGAACCGTGGCACGGCCTGCCGACCCAGTCGGGCTTCTACACCGACATCAGCGTCGCCGGCTTCAACTCGGACCCGCTGGGCGTGAACGGCGCGTCGAACAACCGCATCTCGAACGCGATCTTCTATAACTCGCCGGTCTCGAACGGCTTCCAGGTCAACGCTTCGTGGGCGACCAAGGAAGGCACCAGCAACGGCGCCAGCATCAACACCGGCACCACGGTCGGCGTGAACAACTTCGGCGGCGCGGTCTACGCTGCCGGCGCCGAAGGTTCGGCCAACCCGTTCTCGGTTGCCGCCACCTACAACAACGGTCCGGCCGCAGCCATGCTGGCGTTCGAAAAGAATGCCGTCGAATCGAAGATCTGGTCGGCCGCCGCCTCGTTCGCCGTGACCCCGGAACTGAAGCTGATGGGTACCTACAGCCACCAAAACCAGGAACACGTCAACGTCATCCACGCCAAGACCAAGGCATGGGTGCTGGGCGCAACCTACGCCATGGGCCCGGGCAAGCTGCTGGCCGGTTACGGCCAGAAGGATCCGGACAACTCGGTCAAGACCAAGCAGATGTCGCTGGGCTACGAGTACAGCCTGTCGAAGCGTACCTACCTGTACGTCGACGCATCGCGCAAGAAGAACCAGACCAACCGTTTCGGTTACGCGCCGGCCAACCAGCCGACTCTGAACTTCTACGACGTGGGCATCAACCACTCGTTCTAAGCTTTACCTGAGCCGGACGGGACGCGCTCCCGTTCGACTGACTCCGCAAGGGCGGGCCTGGGCAACCAGGTCCGCCCTTGCCGCATCTGGGCCCTGTGCGATTTGCACAACGCTTGAGGCGGCTGTCCTGCTCAGCCGCGGCGAATGGCACAGGCTCCTCGCAGCTTCACTTGTTATTGCCGTCAATTCATTTATGGGAGGGATGCGATGAACAAGATCCTGCTGGCCGCCTGCGCCAGCGCCTGTCTTCCGGGCCTTGCGCTGGCCCAGACCAGCGTCCAGCTGTACGGCATCGCCGATGCCGGCATCATGTGGCAGCGCGGCGGGCCGACCAAGGTCATCAGCGGCGGCGCCGACGGTTCGCGCCTGGGCGTCAAAGGCAGCGAAGAACTCGGGCGCGGCATGAAAGCCATCTTCAACCTCGAGGCACGGGTCGAACTCGATACCGGCACCCAGGTGCCGACCCTGGTCAACGAAAATCAGGGCTATTACCTGACGCGCGGCATGGAAGCCCTGCCGGCGCCGATCCTGGCCGCGGTGCGCACGGCACTGCAGCCGCGCGGCGGGCCGGCCGTGAACCCGGAACGCGCCCTGTTCGACCGCACCGCGATGGTCGGCCTGGTCACGCCGCTCGGCGCCATCATGCTCGGACGCATGTACACGCCGGGCTACGAAGTGTTCGCCGCTGCCGATACCTTCGAGGTCGGCACCGGCGGCACCTGGGGCAGCGTCACCGGGGGCACCGCCGGCTTCACCGCGCTGGGGGCCGACATCCGCTCGCAGCGCGCGCTGCAATACCGGATCGCCCTCCCCTCGGGCCTGGGTGGCTCGGTCATGATCGCCGGCGAAGGCTCGGGCTACCTCGGCCTGTACGACAAGTTCTGGGGCGCCGCCGTCACCTACAAGGCGAACGGCTGGGACGTCGGCGTCGGCCACAACCATGCCTACGCTCCGGATGGCGCGCCCAGCCTGCGCACGTCCACCATCGGCGGCTCGTATGTCTGGAACGAGTGGAAATTCTTCGCCGGCTGGCATGACCAGCGCAACCGCAATTCCGCCCTGCTGCCCACCTATATCGCCGGCTGGGATACCCTGATCGCGCCGCAGCTGGCGCCGCTCGGCGCAGCCACCGCCGCCGCCCTGCGCACGGTCTTCGTCAACAACATCACGGTCAACAGCCAGCAGGATGCGTCCAGCGTGCAGGCCGGCCTGCACTACCGCATCGGACCGGGGCGCATCCTGGCTTCGGTCGCGCACCAGAACGACCGCACCCCGTCCAACAGCGACGCCACCCTGTTCGCGCTCGGCTACAACTATTACCTGTCCAAGCGCACCGACCTGTATGCCGTCGCCTCCTTCATCCGCAACGACAACGAGGCGCAATACAGTCCGTCCATCGCCGGCGCTCCGGGCGGCTTTACCCGCGCGCCGGGCGACGACGGGCGCGCCTTCCAGCTAGGCGTGCGCCACCGTTTTTGACAAATGCGCCACGCTGGTGCGTGCAAGGGCGTTTTCCTGCGTTCCTGCGATTGCAGTGGAGTAAAATTAGCGGTCTCTTCATTTTGCAAGACCGCCATGACCGCACCATTGGACTCCGCCGCCGTCGCCCAGTACCTGGCCGACCATCCGCAGTTTTTTCAAGAGCACGCCGGCCTGCTGGGTGAAGTAAAGCTGTCGAGCCCGCTCACAGGCGGCGTGGTGTCGCTGCAGGAGCGGCAGATGGAAGTGATGCGCGACAAATACAGGAAGCTGGAATTGCGCATGTCGGACCTGATGCGCCGCGGCGAGGAAAACATGGCGATCGCCAACCGTTTTCATGGCTGGACCCAGCAATTGCTGCGCGCCGGAACGCCGGCCGCCGGAGCGCCGGCCGCAGAATCTTCCAGCGCCATGGTGGATGCCGTGGTCAACGGCTTGATCGAGCATTTCAGCGTGCCGCGCGCCAGCCTACGCCTGTGGGACCTGGCGCCGCAGCATGCCGACGCCTGGTTCGCCCGCGGCGTGAGCGAGGATACGCGCCTGTTCGCCAACAGCCTGCGCACCCCCTATTGCGGACCGAACAAGGATTTCGAGGCGGTGCGCTGGCTCGACGATGCCGCGCATGCCGATGCCCCTGTACGCTCGACCGTATTGCTGACCCTGCGTTCCGGCGGCAGCGCCTTCGGCCTGCTGGTGCTCGGCTCGCCGGAGGCGGAGCGCTTCAGCGCCACGATGGCGACCGATTTCCTGGTCCACATCGGCGAAACCGCCAGCACCGCGCTGGCGCCGCTGCGCGCCTGATGGACACCTCTGGCGCCGCTACGCCGGGCGTGGTGACAGCGGGCGACGATATGCCGGGCGTCGCCACGCCGGACGCCTCAACGCCGGACGCCGACGGCTGGGTCGGCCGCTACCTGCTCGAGCTGGCCACCCAGCGCCAGCTCTCCACGCACACCATCGCCGCCTACCGCCGCGACCTGGCCGAGCTGGGCAAGCTGGCCGGCATGACGGCGCCGGCCGACTGGACGCGCCTCACCCACTTCGACATCCGGCGCTTTGCCGCCAGGCTGCACGCCGACGGCCAGAGCGCCACCTCGATCGCGCGCAAGCTGTCCGGCTGGCGCGGCTTCTTCGACTGGCTGTCGCACCAGTTGCCGCTGGCCGCCAACCCGGTCGAGGGCGTGCGTGCGCCGCGCCGCGCCAAGCGCCTGCCGAAGGCGCTGGCGGTGGACGATGCCGTCCAGCTGATGGAAGGCAACGCACACGGCCATCCGGAACCGGCGGAACTGTGCAACCGCGCGATGTTCGAACTGCTGTACTCGAGCGGGCTGCGGGTGTCCGAACTGGCCGGGCTCGACGTCGCTTATGTGGCGCCAAAGGATGGCGCGCCGGCCTCGCTCGGCTGGCTCGACCTGGAGGCCGGGGAAGTGGTCGTCACCGGCAAGGGCAACAAGATGCGCCGCGTGCCGGTGGGGGGGCCGGCGCGCGAGGCGCTGGCGGCCTGGCTGGCGGTGCGTCCGCCGGCGGGCGACGGCAGCAATGCGCTGTTCCTGTCCGAGCGCGGCACCCGCGTCAGCGCGCGCGTGGTGCAGCTGCGCCTGAAAGCGCATGCGCAAAAAGCCGGCACCCCGGTGCACGTGCACCCGCACGTGCTGCGCCATTCGTTTGCCTCCCACCTGCTGCAATCCTCGGGCGATTTGCGCGCGGTGCAGGAATTGCTGGGCCACGCCAGCATCACCTCGACCCAGATCTATACCTCGCTCGACTTCCAGCACCTGGCCGAGGTGTATGACCGCGCCCACCCGCGCGCCAAGGCGAAGTAAGCGCGCCGGAGGCGGCCATGACGCCACGCCGCCGGCGCGACCATGTTGAACGCGTACCGGGCGTCCGCCACGGACAAGCCCGGTGGTAGCTTTTCGTAAATTCCGGCATAATCGCCCGATTCTCCGCAGCCAACGCGGCATCACCCATTGGATAGCGATATATGGAATTGATCCCCAGCACCATCCTGACCGGCTTCCTCGGCGCCGGCAAAACCACGCTGCTCAACCGCATCCTGCAGGAAGAGCACGGGCTGCGCATCGCCGTCATCGAGAACGAGTTCGGCCAGGAAAACATCGACAACGAAATCCTGGTGCAGGATGCGAGCGAACAGATCGTCGAGATGAACAACGGCTGCATCTGCTGCACCGTGCGCGGCGACCTGATCGTGGCGCTCACGAACCTGGCGCGCAAGCGCGAAGCCGGAGAAATCAGCTTCGACCGCGTGGTGATCGAAACCACCGGCCTGGCCAATCCGGGGCCGGTGGCGCAAACCTTTTTCGTCGACGAGGAAGTCGGCGCCCATTACCTGCTCGACGCGGTGGTGACCGTGGTCGACGCCCGCCACGGCATGGACCAGCTCGACCGCCAGGAAGAAGCCCAGAGACAGGTCGGCTTTGCCGACAAGATCCTGCTGTCCAAGACCGACCTGGTCGACGCCGCCGCCCTGGACACCCTGAAAGCGCGCATCCGCCGCATCAACCCGCGCGCCCCGATCAGCACCTCCGATTTCGGCCGCGCCCCGATCAGTGAAGTGCTCGACCTGCGCGGTTTCAACCTGAACGACAAGCTGGAACTGGACCCGGCGTTCCTGACCGCCGAGGAAGCGCACGACCACGATCATGATCATGACCACGATCACGTGCACACCGAAGCCTGCGACCATACGCATGACCACCATCACGGCCGTCATGCCGACGACATCGCCGCCTTCGTGTTCAAGAGCGAGCGTGCGTTCGATCCCGAGCGTCTCGACCAGTTCCTCGGCAGCATGGTGCAAGTGTTCGGTCCGAACATGTTGCGCTACAAAGGTGTGTTGTCGATGGCTGGCGCCGACCGCAAGGTGGTGTTCCAAGGCGTGCATCAAATCATGGGCAGCGACCTGGGTGCAAAGTGGGCGGATGGCGAGACCCGTGGCAGCAAAATGGTATTTATTGGTAAAAATTTACCAAAAGATGTGTTTATCCGCGGATTGGAACAATGTTTGGTATAAACTACTCCGGTTCTATATTGCACATTCGGCAGCTCAGCCTGTTGCCGGCATGGTTGACAGGCCCCGCCGCCAAACGGCAGCCGGCCGGCACGCACCGCAATCCGCGGTAACTGTTGAGCTAGCTGATAAAATGGAAACTCTGTCGTATCAAAGGTAAGTGAAGTCATGACCAAAACAACGAAACCGAATACCGTTGCGCAGCCCGAAGAACGCCTCCTGACGGAAGAAGAAATTCGGGCGATGAGCGACGAGGACTACATGAACCCGGCCCAGCTGGCGTTCTTCAAGAACCGCCTGCAGGAGCTCGAAAAGGAGCTGCTGAAAAACGCTGGCGAGACCACAGAGCACCTGCGTGAAACCGTCCTCGTGCCGGACCCGGCCGACCGCGCCACCATCGAGGAAGAACACGCGCTCGAACTGCGCACCCGCGACCGCGAACGCAAGCTGCTCAAGAAGGTGCAGCAGTCGCTGGCCTCGATCGAATCCGGCGAATACGGCTGGTGCGAGGAAACCGGCGAACCGATCGGGATTCCGCGCCTGATCGCCCGTCCCACCGCGACCCTGTCGCTGGAAGCCCAGCAGCGCCGTGAACTGAAGCAGAAACTGTACGGCGACTGATGACCGTGTTCCTTTTATCGGGAACATGGCGGGAACAACAAGAAAAGCATGCGGCCGCCGCATGCTTTTCTTGTTTAAGCTTTTACATCAATTTAATTTCCCATGGGATACACTGACGGCGGCTTGCCGGATGCTTGACGCAACGCAGGCGTGCGCGCCACCCGCCGTGCGCCGCCGTGCTACTGTCTCGACCGGTGAACGACACCGGTTTTCCGATCGCAGACAAGGAGTCACGTGGGATTTTTTTCTTTCCTGAAGAAAAAGAGCGAACCGCCTGCCGCAAGGCTGGCGGCCGATCCGCAGCCACGCCCCGGCCCCCGTACCCTCCTCGCCACGCCCACCACCCGCATGGCGCTCGACACCGAAGCCGAGCGCGAGCGCCAGCGCGATATCGCGCGCGCCACCGCCGCCAAGATCGACGAGATCGAGCTCGAAATGGCGTCCGATATCTTCGACGATGCCTGGGGCTTGCCGCGCCGCGCCCCGGCCGTGGTCTCGGGCGCCGCCAGCGCCGCGCTGGTCGACCTCAACACCGACGGCCTGCTCGGCCCGGTGAGCGCACTCGATGCGGCCGCCGCGCCGTCGAGCGCGCCGGTGGTCGAGGAAGCGGCCATCCTGTACGCCAACGGCCAGCCAGACGCCGCCGAACAGGCGCTGCGCGCCAGCCTTGACGCCGGCCACACCGACCGCCAGCCTTGGTGGATGCTGTTCGATCTGTACCAGGCCGGCGCGCGCGAGCAGGATTTCGAAAGCATCGCCATCGATTACGCCAGCCACTTCGAAACCTCGCCGCCCGCCTACCAGCCGCTGGCGCTAGGCGGTGCCGGGCCGGCCGGCGCGGGCGGCCATGTTGCCGGCATCGCCCCGACCGCCAGCCTGAGCGGGTGGCTGGACGCCGGCGCCGGCGCCCAGCTGGCGCGCGTGCTGGCGCCCTCGCCGGCGCCGCTGGTGCGGCTCGAATTCAGTGCGGTCTCGGGCGCCTCGCCGGAAGGCTGCGCGGTGCTGCTGGACGCGCTGCAGACCCTGCGCCGCAACGGGCGCGAACTGGTGCTGGCCGGCGCCGACCACCTGGCCGGCCTGTTGCGCCCCATGCTGGCGATCGGCGAGCGCACGGCCAGCCAGGCGCCCTGGCTGCTGCTGCTCGAACTGCTGCTGCTGACGAACCGCGAAAAGGACTTCGAGGAAACGGCAATGGATTATTGCGTCACCTTCGAAGTGTCGCCGCCCTCGTTCGAGGCGCCGGCGCGCACCGCGCTCAGCGTCGGCGCGGCGCCGGCGCCGGAAGGCGACCGCTTCCTGTTGTCCGGCAGCGTCGCCGGGGACAGCGCGGCGCTGCTGGCGGCGCTCGACGCCTACGCGGCCCAGCATGCGGGCGCGCTGGTGCTGGACTGCGCGCGCCTGGCGCGCCTCGACTACGACGCCGCCAATGCCCTGCTGTCGCGGTTGCGCCAGCTCGCCGGCGGCCGGGACAGCGGCGAGAGCAGCGGCGCAAACGGGCGCAGCGTCGAACTGCGCGACCTGAACCACCTCGTCGCCGCCCTGCTGCGCCTGCTCGGGCCGGGCGAACAGATCCGCCTGTACGCCCACAAATACTGATCGAGCAATGACTGCATGTCTGATTCGTAAAGAAACAGTAATTCGATCAAGAAGATCAATTACTTGAACACCAGTTAGCCCCTGAGATTGATTGAATTGAACATCCATCCGCTTTTGGGGCTTCGAAAACCGTGGCGAGCGGCAGCAGTTCAAGTCGAGAAGCGCAGCTGTACGAACGTACAGCAAGCATCGCAAAATTGAAATGCAACGCGCACTAGGTTTGCGAAGCCCAAAAAGTTGCGTCTTGCAATTTTGTTGGGAAGCCCCACGTGAGGTGAGCAGATTAATCACGAGGCAAATATGGAACAATTTCACGGTACGACGATCGTCAGCGTTCGGCGCGGCAGTCAGGTCGCGCTCGGCGGCGATGGACAGGTCACGCTCGGCAACGTCGTCATGAAGGGATCGGCACGCAAGGTGCGCAAGCTGTACCAGAACAAGGTGCTGTGCGGCTTTGCCGGCGGCACGGCCGATGCCTTTACGCTGCTCGACCGCTTCGAGGCCAAACTGGAAAAACACCAGGGCAACTTGCTGCGCGCCTCGGTCGAACTGGCCAAGGACTGGCGCACCGACCGCGTGCTGCGCCGCCTGGAAGCGATGCTGCTGGTGGCCGACCGCGAGAAGACCCTGATCATCACCGGCAACGGCGACGTGCTCGAGCCCGAGGACGGCATCGGCGCGATCGGTTCCGGCGGCATCTACGCCCAATCGGCAGCCAAGGCGCTGCAGGAAAACACGGACATGCCGCCGGCCGAAGTGGTCAAGAAAGCGCTGACCATCGCCGGCGAGCTGTGCATCTATACGAACATGTCGCACATCATCGAGACGCTGGACTGAGCGCATCGATTACAAAGGCAAGCAAATGCAGATTAGCAAGATCATGAACATGACGCCCTCCGAAATCGTCTCGGAACTCGACAAGCACGTGGTCGGCCAGGGCAAGGCCAAGCGCGCGGTGTCGATCGCGCTGCGCAACCGCTGGCGCCGCCAGCAGGTCGAGGAACCGCTGCGCCACGAGATCACCCCGAAGAACATCCTGATGATCGGCCCGACCGGCGTCGGCAAGACCGAGATCGCGCGCCGCCTGGCCAAGCTGGCCGATGCGCCCTTCATCAAGGTCGAAGCGACCAAGTTCACGGAAGTCGGCTATGTCGGCCGCGACGTCGACACCATCATCCGCGACCTGATCGACATCGGCGTCAAACAGACCAGGGCCAGCGAAATGAAGAAGGTGCGCCAGCGCGCCGAGGATGCGGCCGAAGACCGCGTCATCGACATCCTGGTGCCGCCCGCGCGCGACTTCGGTTTCAATGTCGGCGCCAGCACCACCGAATCGAAGGACGGCGGCGACACCACGCGCCAGACCTTCCGCAAGCGCCTGCGCGAAGGTGCGCTCGACGACAAGGAAGTCGAGATCGACGTGGCCGAAGCGTCGCCACAGATGGAAATCATGGCGCCGCCGGGCATGGAGGAAATGACAGAACAGATCAAGTCGATGTTCGCCGGCGTCGGCGCCGGGCGCAAGAAGCCGCGCAAGATGAAGATCAAGGACGCGATGAAGCTGCTGGTCGACGAGGAAGCCGCCAAGCTCATCAATGAAGACGAGATGAAGCAGAAGGCGATCTCCAACGTCGAGCAGAACGGCATCGTGTTCCTGGACGAGGTGGATAAAATCGCTTCGCGCTCGGAGCACGGCGGCGCCGACGTCTCGCGCGCCGGCGTGCAGCGCGACCTGCTGCCGCTGGTCGAGGGCACGACCGTGAACACGAAATATGGCATGATCAAGACCGACCATATCCTGTTCATCGCTTCCGGCGCCTTCCACCTGTCGAAGCCGTCGGACCTGATCCCGGAACTGCAGGGCCGCTTCCCGATCCGGGTCGAACTGGAATCGCTGTCGATCGAGGATTTCAAGAGCATCCTGACCTCGACCGACGCCAGTCTGACCAAGCAGTACGAGGCGCTGTTGAGCACCGAAGGCGTGACGCTGGACTTCGCCGAGGACGGCATCCACCGCCTGGCCGAGATCGCCTATTCGGTTAACGAGCGCACCGAGAACATCGGCGCGCGCCGCCTGTACACGGTGATGGAAAAGCTGCTGGAAGAAATTTCGTACAGCGCCACCGACAAGTCGGGCCAGACCCTGACCATCGATGCCGCTTACGTCAACGAGCGGCTCGATGCGCTGGCGGTCAACGAAGACCTGTCGCGCTACGTGCTGTAACGCGGTTCTGTAATCGATAGAAAATAAGCGACAGGAAAGGAAGCGGCGATGGCAAACAAGGCACTGGCAACCCGGCAGAAGATGCGGCTGCGCGCCCAGCCGGCGCCGCCCCTGAAACCGCGCAACCCGTTCGCGGGCTTCGCCAAGCAGCGTGCGGCCGGGCCGCATGCGAAGCCGGAAGCGAGCGAGCGGGTGGCGGCCAAGATGGCGCTCAAGAAGGTCAAGCTGGAACCGGAAGACGAGTAGCCTGACCCGCTAGGCAGACCGGTGCGCACATCGACGCGCACCGATTTGCGTACCGGTACGCGCACGGCACCGTGGCGCGATCGGATCCCGGCGTCACCACCATCATTTCCCGTGCCGGCGCACACCGGCGACGGCTTCGCTATACGCAGCGCAAGGTATTCGATCCGCCTTGAACAAGCCTCCCATCTTCTGTACATTCGTTATCTTCAAGAAACGAAAACAGATCCCCCATGAGCTCCCCCGACATGCTGCTGGACATCCTGCGCGCCGAACTGCGCGCCGCGGGCATCACCTACAAGATGCTGGCCGAGCGCATCGAAATGAGCGAATCGAGCATCAAGCGCATGTTCGGCCAGAAGGACATGACGCTGTCGCGCCTGGCGCAGATCTGCCAGGCGGCCGGCATCGCCATGGAAGACGTGATGCGGCGCGCGGCCGATGCCAGGCCCCAGGCCGACACCCTGACCCTGGTGCAGGAAAATGCCCTGATCGCCAATCCGCGCCTGTTGCTGGTGGCGATCTGCTGCCTCGGCCACTGGAGCCTGGAGCAGGTCATCGAAACCTATCGCCTGACCCAGGCCGAATGCATCGGCCTGCTGGTCGAGCTCGACCGCCTGGGCGTGATCGAACTGAAACCCTTGAACCGCTACAGCCTGCGCGTCTCGAACGCCTTCCGCTGGCTGCCGGACGGCCCGGTGCAGCGCTTTTTCCGCGACAACGTCGTCGGCGATTATTTCAATGGCCGCTTCGACGGCGCCGGCGAGACGCTGATGTGCCTGCCGGCGCGCCTGTCGCTGGCCAGCGCCGCGGAACTGGCCGAACGCATCCACCAACTGGCAGGGGAACTGGCGCGCATGCACCGCAACGACCGCCGCCTGCCGCCGCAGGAACGCGACGGTTTTACCTTGCTGGTGGGATTTCGTTCGTGGGAGTTTGCGGCATTCACGGCGCTCAGGCGCTGACACTGCTGGCATCGTGCAGGCCGACATACGTCGACGGGATGGAAAGCGTGGCATGACTGCGCTTGCAGAACTGCCCGGTAGCGCTGTGTCTTGAAGCTGCGCCTTGAAGCTGCGCCTTGAAGCTGATTTATTGCACCGGCGGCGCCTGGCCGGTCGGGGTGCCGCTCGAGCGCGTCGGCGGCGGCATCTGCACCTGGTTTGGCGGCGGGTTGTTGGGCACCTGTTGCTGGTTGGCCGGCAACTGCTGCGATACCGCGCCCGGCGCCATCGGCGGTTCCTGCGGCTCGGGCGGGGGATTTTCGCCCGGGTTGTCCACCGACGCCGGCACGGCGCCGGCCGGTACGGCGCCCAGTGACGGCCCGGCTTCGGTGCCGGCGGGCGTCTGCGGCGTGGCGGGCACCGCCCCCATGGCTTGCACCCCGGGCGGTGCGTCGGCGGGACCGCCCATCGGCGCCGCCGGCTTGGTGTCCGGCGCCAGGTCGACGCGCTTCATCATGCCGTTATCGGACAGCATCACGTAGCGCGGGTGGACTTCGGCCAGCGTGATCCCCGGCGACAATTCCTTGCCGATCCCCAGTGCCTTCGGCGGCGCATTGTCGGCCACCAGGATCGCCACGCTGTTGCGCCCGGCCGACACGATGCCGGTCAGCTGGTAATTGGTGGCGCTGGCCACCGCGGGCTGGCCGCCGAACAGGGTGGCGGCGGCCTCGGCGGACGGTTCCGGCATCGCCGCCTGCGGCACCGCCGCGATCGGACGCTGCGGCGGCTGGTACAGCTGCAGGATCCAGTACGCCAGCGAGGCCGCCAGCAGGATCATGGCGAGCAGGCTCAGAAGTAAGGGCAAACGCTTGTTCATCTATTTCCTTGTCAGCGCACCAACTGGTTGATTTCAATAATCGGCATCAGCACCGCCAGCACGATCAGCAGCACGACCAGGCCCATGGCCAGGATCAGCACCGGCTCGAGCAGGCCGGCGATGGTCAGCGTGCGCCGCTCGAGGTCGGCCTGCTGCGAATTCGATGCGCGTTCCAGCATGGCCGGCAGTTCGCCGGTGATTTCCCCGGCGCGGATCATGTGCACCAGCATCGGCGGGAACAGTTTTTGCGCCGACAGGGCGCGCGCCAGGCTCACGCCTTCGCGCACACTGGCGGTGGCCTGTTCCACCAGTTCCTTCATCGCCACGTTCGACAGCGTGTCGCGGCTGGTCTCGAGTGCGCGCAGGATCGGCACGCCCGAGCCGGTCGTGATCGCCAGCGTGCTGGCGAAACGGGCCGTGTTCAGGCTGCGCTCGAACTTGCCGTACACCGGCGCGGTCAGGAGCCAGGTGTGCCAGCGCCGCTTCAGCACCGGATTCTGCAGCGCACGGCGCCACGCGAACCAGGCCGCGATGACGACCAATGCGACATAGATGCCATAAGCGCGCGTAAAGTTCGACACGCCGAGCATGATCACGGTCAGCACCGGCAATTTCTGCTTGGTGTTGGCGAACACCGAGACGATCTGCGGCACCACATAGGTGAGCAGGAAGATGACGATGGCGAACGCGACCACGGTGACGATGGCCGGATAGGTGAAGGCCAGGCGTACCCGCTGCACCAGCGCATTGCGGCGCTCGATGTAGTCCGCCAGGCGCGACAGCACGCGCGACAGCTGGCCGATCTGTTCGCCCGACGACACCAGGGCGCGGTAGATCTCGGCGAAATCACGCGGGTGGCGCGACAGCGCGCTCGAGAACGACGAGCCGCCCATCACTTCCGAGCGGATCGAGGCGATCAGGTCGCGCACGTAGGGGCGCTCGGCCTGTTCCAGCAACGCCGTGAAGGCTTGCTCGAGCGGCAGGCCGGCTTCCAGCAAGCTGGCCAGCTGGCGCGTGAACAGGGCCAGCTCGACCTGGGACAGGCGCTCGCCCAGGCCGCGCGAGCGCGCCGCCCCGCTTTCGTCGACCTGGGCCGCGATGGTTTCGACGCTCAGCGGCGTCAGGCCCTGCAGGCGCAAATCGGCGCGCGCGGCGCGCGGGCTGTCGGCATTGAGCACGCCCTTGCGGGTGACGCCGCCGGTATCGACGGCTTCGTAGCGGAAGGCCGGCATGCGTCAGTCCGCCTTCGTCACGCGCAGCAGTTCGGCCTCGGTGGTGACGCCTTCGCGCACCCAGCGTGCGCCATCCTCGCGCATGGTCTGCATGCCGGAGGCCAGCGCGGTATCGCGGATCTCGGCTTCCGACACGCGGTTGTGGATCTGGGCGCGGATCTGCTCGTTCGTTTCGAGCAATTCGTAGACGCCGACCCGGCCGTGGTAGCCGGTATGGCCGCAGCGGTCGCAGCCGACCGCCACCCACTGCGCGCCTTCCTGCCGCTTGCAGTGCGAGCACAGCTTGCGGACCAGGCGCTGCGCCATCACGCCCAGCAGGGACGACGACAGCAGGAACGGTTCGATGCCCATGTCCAGCAGGCGGGTCACGGCCGAGGCCGCGTCGTTGGTGTGCAGGGTCGCCAGCACCAGGTGGCCGGTGAGCGAGGCCTGCACCGCGATCTGCGCGGTTTCCAGGTCGCGGATCTCGCCGATCATGATCACGTCCGGGTCCTGGCGCAGGATCGCGCGCAGGGCCTTGGCGAAGGTCATGTCGATGCGGGCGTTGACCTGGGTCTGGCCGATGCCGGCCAGGTCGTACTCGATCGGGTCTTCCACCGTCATCACGTTGGTGGTCGAGGCGTTCACGCGCGACAGCGCCGCGTACAGGGTCGTGGTCTTGCCGGAACCGGTCGGGCCGGTCACCAGCACGATGCCGTGCGGCTGGTTGATGAGTTTGTCGAACTGCGGCAGCAGGCGGTCGCTCATGCCCAGGTGAGTCAGGTCAAGGCGCCCGGCTTCCTTGTCGAGCAGACGCAGCACGGCGCGCTCGCCGTGGCCGGTCGGCAGGGTCGAGACGCGCACGTCGACCGGCTTGCCGCCGATGCGCAGCGTGATGCGGCCATCCTGCGGCAGGCGTTTCTCGGCGATGTCCAGCGCCGACATGATCTTGATGCGCGAGATCAGCGACGCGTGGATCGCTTTGCGGGGACGCACGATGTCGCGCAGCGCGCCGTCGATGCGGAAGCGCACCACCGAGGTCTGCTCGAACGGCTCGATGTGGATATCCGAGGCGCCTTCGCGCAGCGATTGCGTGAGCAGCGCGTTGATCATGCGGATCACCGGGGCGTCGTCGGACGATTCGAGCAGGTCCTCGATCGCCGGCACGTCCTGCAGCAGCTTGGTCAGATCCAGGTCGGCGTCGAATTCGTCCGCCACCTGGGAGGCGTCGCCGCCCCCGGACTGGTAGGCGGCGGCGATGGCGGCTTCGAGTTCCGCGCGTTCCATGCGATGCAGTGCGATGCGGCCGAAGCGGCGCGAGACTTCCGCGATCGCCACCGGCTTGGTGGCGTTCGACACCAGCACTTCGACGGCTTGCGCCGGGTCGCCGTTGGAACGCGCCAGCACGCCATAGTCGCGTGCGAATGCGTAGGGCAACAGGTTATTCATGTTTCCTCAATTCTGCTGGGTCGGCGCGGCCGGCCGGTACCCGGTCTCGTTGCCCGGCTGGACCGGGCGGTATTCCGGCTGCGCCGGACGATATTCGGTCTCGCCCGGGCGCAGCGGCCGCGGCTGCGGCTGGCTGGTGCCGGGGCCGGTCGCCTGGCCCGGACGCGGTGCGATTGGCGCCGGTGGCGGCACCGTGGCCATCGAGCCGTTCGCCGGCGGCTGGCCATTGGTCAATGCGGGCAGCATCGGGGCGCCGAGGTTGCGGACCAGCACCGAATCATCGGCCGGCTGGGCGGCGGCGCCGGCGGCGCGCATGTAGTCGTAACGGTCCATCGAAATACTGTTGTTCTGCTCCTTGCTGCGCACCACGACCGGGCGCAGGAAGACCATCAGGTTACGCTTGGTACGGTTGCGCGTGCGGTACTTGAACAGATTGCCGACCACCGGCAGGTCGCCCAGGCCCCGCACTTTTTCCTCGTTGTGGCTCTCGTCATCCGAGATCAGGCCACCGAGCACGACGATCTGGCCATCGTCGGCAATGATGTTGCTTTCGATTGCGCGCACCGTGGTCACGATGCCCGAGGCCGACGTGACCGAATTGTCGATGCCCGAGTTCTCGTGGTAGATCGCGAGCTTGATCGTACCCCCTTCGGAAATTTGCGGGCGCACTTTCAGGAGCAGGCCGATGTCCTTGCGGTCGATGGTCTGGAACGGGTTGCTCGAACCGCTCGAGGTGGTGGTGAACGAACCGGTCAGGATCGGGATGTTCTGGCCGACCTTGATCGTGGCCAGCTCGTTGTCCAGCGTGATCATGTTCGGCGTCGACAGGATGTTGGTGTCGCCGTCGGTTTCCAGGGCGTTCGCGACCGCGCCCAGGCCGAGCTGGCTGCCGATCTGCTTGAACAGGCCAATCGAGAAGCCGCTGGGGACGGTGGACGCGCTCAGGTTGCTGGTGTCCTGCGCGGCCGCGATCAGGTTGACGATGTTGCCCTGGGCATTGGTGCCGAACGACTGCAGGCCGCCCACCCGGACCGAAGAGTTGTCGTTGCCGGACAACCCGACCCACTGCACGCCGAAGCTGGACACCTTGGCCGCGTTCACCTCGACCACCAGCGCCTCGATGTAGACCTGGGCGCGGCGCACGTCGAGCTGGTCGATGACGCCGCGCAGGTTGCGGTAGACCGCGTCCGGCGCCGTGATGATCAGGCTGTTGGTGGAGGCGTCGGCCTGGATGAAGCCGGAACCCTGGCCGCCGCCGCCGCCGCTGGCCGTGGCCTGGCTCTGCTGAGCGAAGGTGCCGCCGGTGCCGCCCGCGCCGATGCTGTTCTGCTGGTTGCTGCTGGTCGAGCCCAGGCCGCCGGTGCCGGTGCCGCCGGCCGCGGTGGACTGGATCGAGCCGCCGGTGGTGCCCTGCTGCTGCACCGGCACCGCGGAGGCGTCCTGCGAGACCACGGCGCGCAGCGTCTGCGCGACCTTGCTGGCGTCGGCGTTCTTCAGGTACACCACGTGGATGTTGCCCATCTGCGAGGTCGGCTGGTCGAGCTTGGCGATCAGGCTTTTCGCCATGTTGGCGCGCGCCAGCGACGGGGCGCGCACGACCACCGTGTTGGTGCGGGCGTCGGCCAGCACCGTGACGCGGCCGGAATCGCCGCCCGGGCTCGGCTCCATCAGGCGCGTGACCAGGGTCGCGACGTCGCTGGCGATGCCGTTGCGGATCGGGACCACGTCGAGGTCGCTGGTGGACGGCGCGTCGAGCGCGGCGATGATCTTCGACAGGCGACGCAGATTGTCGGCGTAGTCGGTGATCACCAGGCTGTTGTTGCCCGGATCTGCCATGATCGAATTGTTCGGCGAGATCAGCGGGCGCAGCACGGCGGTGAGGTTGGCCGCCGACTCGTGCTGCAGGCGGTAGACCTGGGTCGCGATCTGGTCGCCCCTGGCGCGCGAGCCGCCGGTGCCGACCTGGGTCGGCGACGACTGCAGCTTGGCTTCCGCTTCCGGCACCACCTTGGCGTAGCCGTCGCCGGTGACCACCGCGTAGCCCTGCAGGCGCAGCGCCGAGGTCAGCAGCGAGAAGGCCTGGGCCTTGCTCAGTGTCTGTTCCGACACCAGCGTCAGCGTGCCCTTTACGCGCGGGTCGATGATGAAGGTCATGCCGGTATAGTGTCCGACCGCCTTGATCACCGATTCCATGTCGGCGTTGACGAAATTGAGCGCGGCGCCGCTGCCGTTCTGGGCGAACGCAGTCACCGGCGGGATGGCCGTGGCGATGGCGCAGCACAGCATGACGCCGGCCGCGATACGGCGCAAAGCCGGGGTGTGCGGGGTGCTACCGTTATTTTTTTTCATCATCTGAACTCTAACGCGATTATGTTCTTGCCGTTCACCATTCGGCGCTGGCCCAGCAGGTTGAGCAGGTTGCCCAGCGTATCTTCATAGCCCTCGGCCGCTTGCGCCTGCCCCGAGAAGCGCAGGCGGCCATTTTGCAATGCTCCAGCTCCGGACAACACGAGCGCGCCCTTGACCGTGCGCAAGGTCAGGTCAGCCTGCTGGCCGCGCCAATCCATCGCCATCTCGTAACTGCCCAGGGGTTTGATCGGGCTCATGCGCGATCCCATGTCGTTCAGGGACAGCACCGTGCGCCCGCTCACCGCCACCGCCTGGCCCTGGCGTGCGATATCCAGCAGGTTCCAGGACAGCCGGATGACGCCCGACGGCGCCAGCGTGTTCAGCGGCGCGCCCAGTCCGGCCAGGCCCTCGGCCGGCAGCAGCAGTTCGCCGGCGCTGACCTGCCACTGCGACCAGCTGCCGGACACGCGCACCGGCTGCGCCAGCGCCTGGTCGTTGGCGAGATCCATGTTCACCTGGCCGAACAGCACCAGCGGCGACAGGCGCCAGCTGAAGCGTCCCGGCAGCAGCGGCGTGACCGCACCGCCCTCGCCCGGCGCGCCGCCCACAAAGGCTGAGCCGCGCCACAGCGTACCCTGCGCATCCCCCAGAGTCAAACGGCCGCCGGTCTGGCGCTCGACCATCGGCCCCAGCCAGGCCGCCGGCAGGAACGCCAGGATCGTCAGGACCACCGCCAGCGCGGCCAGCGCGCCCCACAGTACGAGCCGCTTCATTGGGCGCCGGTATTCTGGCGCAGCGTCAGGCTGGCATCGACCTGCCCGGCGGTGGGCAATGCGGTGACGGTGGCGTCCTGCACCTGCACCCGGTTGCCGCGGCGCTGCTCGTCGAGCCAGGCGGCCAGCCCGGCGAACGGCACGTTGTTCAACTGCAGCTTGATGTATTCGCCGGTGATCGACAGCGATTGCGGGTTCAAGCCGCGCCCGGTCAGGCTGGTGCTGACGGTCTCGCGCGTGAGCGGCGCCACCTGCGCGGCAGGCGCGCGCGCCAGGTTGCTGGCTTCCTGCGCCATGGCCTGCAGCTCGGCAGCCTGCTGGCGCAGCTGCGGCAGCTGGCGGCGCAGCTGGGCGCGGCCCTCGACGGCGGGATCGACCAGCAGCAGGTACAGCAGCGCCAGCAGCACGACGCCGCCGCCGACCGCCAGGAAGCGGCGCTCCTGCTCGGTGCGCGCGAGCCACAGCGCGTTGGCGCGCTCGCGGTACTGGGCGATGGTGGTGGCGAGACTCATTGCTTGGCTCCTGTACTGCGGATGACCCAATTACCCGGAGCAGTTTCCTCAAGGCTCAAATGGCGGGATGCGAGGGCCGTACGCAGTTGTCCGGTCAGACCGGGGTCGACTGTTTCGGGTTTGACTTTGACCGACAGCGCGCGTTCACGGTATTCAATTGACGTAATGCCGGGTTGCTGTGCGCCGGAACGTGCTGCTTCGCCGAACGCGGCGGCCAGGTACGTGAATTCGTCCGGCGCCACGTCGCCGGTGTTGGCGCGCGCGCGTGCGATGTTCTGGCGCATCTGCAGCACCGGATCGAGGATCGCGGTTTCGCGCGGATAGGCCTGGCGGAAGGTCTGGGTCATCGATTGCTGCACGGTGGCCGCTTCGCGCCGCAGGCGCAGCCAGTCGAGGTTGAGTCCGATCAGGTTGATCGCCACCGCCACGAAGGCCAGGCGCAGCGGCCAGCGCCAGCGGCGCCAGTCGCGCGGCTGGGTGCCGGCGGCGCCCAATCCACTGACCAGGTCGAGCGTGGTGCTCTTCGAGCCGGCGATCCAGTGCGCCCAGTCGTCGGCGGCCAAAGTGACCGCGGCGCCGTCTTCCTGGACCAGCGCCTGGTATTCGCCGAGCTGCCGCGGCGGCACGTACAGCACCAGCGGCGCGTCGCCGCTGAAGGCGCGCGCGGTCTGCAGCACCACCGCCGGGTTCGCGTCCAGCGCCAGGCCGAAACCGTGGAACAAACCCTGGCGCAGGGTCAGCGTGTCGGCGTCGATCGCGGCCGAGACCGTGCCCGGCTGCAGCGGCAGGCACAATTGCGCCGGCACCGCGGCGACGGCGCGCGCGCCCTGGGCCAGCAGCGCGCGCACGATGGCTTCCAGCCAGTCGCGCTCGACCACGGCGATCGGCCGGTAACCGTCCGGCTGCTCGGGCGCGGCCACCAGCACGGATTCTTCCGGGTCGCCCAGGATGTGTTCCTCGACCAGCGCCGGCAGCGCCGCCTTCAGGCGCGCGCCGGACAGCGGCGGCGCCTGCACCGACAGCAGGTTGACGTCGGCGCCGGCCAGCAGCAGCACGACGCGGCGGCTGGTCCCGACCAGGTCGCCCAGGTTGCGCAGCGGACCCTCCCCCTGCTGCTCGATGACGCCGCCATCGCCCACGAGCGCGAAGCGGCTCAGCGCATGTTCGCCCTCGGCGCGCGCCGGATGCCGGATGTACAGTGTAGTCAAACCGTCTCGCTTTCTATGTTAGTTCTGCCGAATCCAGACGACCTTGGTGCCGCCGCCGGCGTTCAATACCGAACCGCGCTGCAGCAATGCCTCGGCGTCGAGCGCCGCCCGGTCGAGGCGGATGCGGCTGGCCACCAGGAACCAGCTGCTCTTCACGTCCGCCGAGTTCTCTTCCAGGTTACGCCCGTGGAGCTCCGCCAAAAAATACGACATGTCCCGCCATGGCGCCTGCTTGCGCCGCGCCGCCAGCGCATTCGCTTCCGACACCGACATGTTGGGCACCAGCGCCGCCAGCACTTCCGGCGGCGCCGTGTTCACGTTCACCGGTGTCGGTTCCGGCAACACGATCACGAAGGGCCGCAGGCGCTCGACCAGTTCCGGCGTGAATCCGGGCACCGACAATAGGTCGTCGACCTGCAGCAGCGCGATCGGCTTGCCCTGGACGGTGCTCGCAGTCGTCTGGTTGATCGGAGGCTGGCCGTCCTGCGGCACCTGCACCGGCTGGCTGGCGGCGACGACATCCGCGACCCGGCGCGCCAGTGCTTCCTGCAGCTGCAGGTTACGCAGCAAACGCTCGAAAATCTTGACCTGGCCGTCATTCCGGACGCGGTTCGCGGCCAGGTTGGTCAAATTGTAACGCGAGCTGGCGTCCGTGATGCCGCCCGACAAACTTGCATCGAAATTTTCTCCTTCGACCCGCTCGCGCTCGATGTACTGGTCGAGCCGGGTGTCGGCCAGCGGCGTGGCCCAGGCCTGGTCCAGGCTGGTATAGGTGGTGGCGCCGCCGAAGGTGTCCAGCACCAGCGTCGACCAGTCGAGCGCGCCGCGCAGGATCCACTTGGTCTGCAGGTGCAGCCTCTGGTTTTCCATCGAGCGCACCTGCACCTGCTGTTGCCAGAACAGGCTGGCCACGATGGCCACCGCCAGCGTGGTCAGCAGCAGCGCCGTGATGACCGCCACGCCGCGCTCGCGGCCGAACTTGGGTGGGTGGCGTCTCATTGTGCGGACCCCAGCAGGAAGAATTTACTCAGCGGCACTTCCTGGCCCTGCTGCAGCAAGGCCACCTGCAGGCCGGTCGCATCGAGCGTCTGGGTATTGCCGGTGGCCTGGCCCGCCGGGTTCGCCGGGTTCGCTGCAGCCGCGGCCGCGGCATTGGTGTTGGCCACCGCCTGGCGCCAGCCGCCGTTCTGCCACGCCAGCACCTGCATCCCGGCCACGCCGGACTGCAGCGCCACCGCGCCACCGGCATCGGCATCCGAGGTGCCGGCCTGCCACAGCGCATCGAGCTGGGCCAGGTCGCGCGTGACGTCCGACTCGCGCCGCAGCAGGGTGCCGTTGACGATGCGGTAGGCCACCACTTGCAGGCGCGCCGGCTGGCCTTCGATGAAGACTTCGCGCACCAGGGTGATGCGGTCGGTGCCGATCAGCAAACGCGGCCGCTGGGCGATGGTGCCCGGATCGACGATGTGCTCGCAATCGCTCTGCATCTGGGCAAAGGCCAGCTGCATGCCGCGCGTGGTTTCCATCTGGTCGGTGAGCGAGCTGCGCGCCCGCACGATGCTGTCCAGGCCGCGCCAGCCGAGCACGGCGACGATGGCGAGGATGCTGATCGCCACCAGCAGTTCGACCAGGGTAAAGCCGCGGCTTTGGTCCGCGGGCGGCGTGCGCGTGATGCTCATGTGCGCGGCCTCAGCACGAGCTGGACCAGCTTGACGATGCGCCGGTTCGGATTCTCGATGTCGAAGACCGACACCTCGACCCGGCGCAGGCGCGGATTCGGGCTGACGATGACTTCTTCCTGGCACACCAGGTGCAGGTCGCCTTGCGGGCAGTCGAAGCTGCGCTTGCCGATTTCCGGAAATTCCTTGCCCAGGCGGATCTGCACCAGGCGGTTCTCGGCCGACCAGGTCGCCATCATCGAACTGCGCAGGCCGGCACCGTTCGAGGCCAGGCTGCCGACCGCACGCAGGCCGGCGCCCAGCGCAGTGCCGACGATGACCAGCGCCACCAGCACTTCGAGCAGGGTAAAGCCGCGTTGCCGGTTGGGATGGATCATGTTCATTCGACCGTGAAATGGCCGACGCCGTCGGCCCGGATCGCGACGCGGTAGTCGCCGCTGGCCAGCGTCAGCACGAAGGGTTTGTCGACCGGTTCGCGGCCGAAGGTGATGCGCAGCGGATTGGCGGTACCGGCGCTGGTCGGTTCCAGCAGCAGGGTCAGCGGCGCATTGCGGAAGGTGCGCTCGCGCAGCAGGTCGTCGCTGGTGATCGGGTCCCAGCGCGTTTCGTTACGCACCAGGAAGTGGTAGCGCTCCGCATTTGCCTCGAAGGTGACCGGGCGGTTGCGCACGATCGCTTCGTCGCGCGCCAGCTGCAGCAGCAGCGACAGGCGGCGCGCCTCGTCCTGCAGGTCCTGGCGTGGACTTGGGATGGCGTTGAGCGATACCAGTCCCAGCGTGATGCCGATGATGACCATCACGACCATGATCTCGACCAGGGTGAAGCCGCCGGCGGCCGGGCGACGGTCGACGGACATGCCGGGCCGGCGCCAGGGGCCGCGCGGCGAACCGCGCGTGGTGCAGGTCATCGCGATGGCAACTCCTCAGGCTTGTGGGTCCAAACAATATGCCTGACTTATGTGACCGGCATATTGATTTGATCGGCTTGTCGGCTGGCGCCGCCGGGCCTTATTTGTTGTCCCAGGAACCGACGTCGGCATCCTCGCCGGCGCCGCCGGGCTGGCCATCGGCGCCCAGCGAGAAGATGTCGACTTCGCCGTGCAGGCCGGGCGACAGGTACTGGTAAGAATTGCCCCACGGGTCTTTCGGCAGCTTCTCGACGTAACCGCCCTCTTTCCAGCCGTTGGCGGACGGGCCGCTGGTCGGCTTCTGGATCAGGGATTGCAGGCCCTGTTCCGTGGTCGGATAGCGCTGGTTGTCCAGTTTATACAGCTTGAGCGCCTGCATCAGGGTCGCGATGTCGACACGGGCGGCGGTCACGCGCGATTCACCGGTGCGGCCCAGCAGCTTGGGCACGACCAGCGCGCCGAGGATGCCGATGATGACCACGACGACCATGATCTCGACGAGGGTAAAGCCGCGCTGGCGGCGCTGCTGTTTCAGGCGGTGCGAAACGTTGTGCATAAGGCTCTATCTATAAGACGGATGGTCCGAAAACGATCTAGTATAAGGCCGGAAGGCAGGCGCAGGCCACCCGGAATGATTATTAAATTGTAAGACAAGCGGGCTGCGTCCGGAAGCAGGCCATTCTATGCCAGACGGCGCCGCCCCGCATCGCTTCTCCGGTCAGGGCCTGCCGGCGCACACCAGGCAGCACGGATTGCGTGCCACCTTCAGTTCGGTCCATTCCATGCCGCGGCCATCCAGCATCAGGAGGCGCCCGGCCAGCGTACGGCCGACGCCGGCCAGCCGCTTCAAGGCTTCGGCCGCCTGCATCGCCCCGATCACGCCCACCAGCGGCGCGAACACGCCCATGGTGCTGCAGGCAACGTCTTCGAAACGGCTGTCTTCGGGGAACAGGCAGGCATAGCAGGGAGAAGCGGCATCGCGCGCGTCGAACACCGACAACTGGCCGTCGAAGCGGATCACGGCGCCGGCCACCAGCGGCACGCGCGCGCCGACGCAGGCGCGGTTGACGGCGTGGCGGGTGGCGAAATTGTCGCTGCAGTCGAGCACGACGTCGGCCGCCGCCGCCAGCTCGGCCAGCCGCACGGGACCAGCACGCTCGCGCAGGGCCACGACTTCGATGTCGGGATTGATCTGCAATAAGGCTTCGCGGCCGGAGTCGACCTTGGGCTGGCCCACCCGCGCCGTAGTGTGCATCACCTGGCGCTGCAAATTGGTGAGATCGACCTCGTCGTCGTCGACCAGGGTGATGCGGCCGACGCCGCTGGCCGCCAGGTACAGCGCGGCCGGCGAGCCGAGGCCGCCGGCGCCGATGATCAATGCATGGGCGTCCAGGACGCGCTGCTGGCCTTCGATGCCGACCTCGTCGAGCAGGATGTGGCGCGAATAGCGCAGCAGTTGCTGGTCGTCCATCTCGATGTCCGGCATTACTTTTTCGGAGCGCCCTTCAGTTCGGGCGGCTTCTGTTCTTCTCCCGGCAACTTGGCCGGCGCCGGCTTGTCTTCCTCCGGGTCCGGATCGGCTTTCGCCAGCCGCACCGGCAAGCCCTTGAAATGGTTGAGCGCCTGCGCCAATTGGAAATCGTCCTTGCCGCCGAACTCGAGCGGCTTGGCGTTCTTCAGCATCGCCAGCGTGCGCTGCTCTTCTTCCAGCTCGTCGCGGCGGGCGTCGATTCTGGCCCTGGCGGCCGAGGCGGTAACGCTCTTGTCGGTCTCGTTCGCCAGGTGGTGATCCAGGTCGGCCTCGCGCACGCGCAACGCATTCAAGCCGTCGCCTTCCGGGGTTTCGTCGACCTTCAGGTCGGGCACGATGCCCAGCGCCTGGATCGAGCGGCCCTTCGGCGTGTAGTAGCGCGCGGTGGTGATCTTCACGGCGGTGTCGGCGCTCAGCTGGCGCAGCGTCTGCACCGAGCCCTTGCCGAAGGTCTGGCTGCCCAGCACGATGGCGCGCTTGTAGTCCTGCAGGGCGCCGGCCACGATTTCCGAAGCCGAGGCCGAGCCGGTATTCACCAGCACCACCATCGGCACGGTTTTGAGTGCCGCCGGCAGTTTCGCCAGCGGATCGGCGCCCGGCTTCATGGCGTAGAACTCGCGCCGCCCATAAAAGGTGACGTTTGAATCCGGCAATTGCCCTTTGGTCGAGACGATCACCTCGTTCTGCGGCAAGAAGGCGCTGGACACGCCGATCGCGCTCGGCAGCAAGCCGCCCGGATCGTTGCGCAGGTCGAGGATCAGCCCCTTGATGTTCGGGTTCTGGCCGTACAGCTCCTTGATCTTGCCCGCCAGTTCGTCGACGGTCTCTTCCTGGAACTGGCTGATGCGCAGCCAGGCATAGCCGGGCTCGATGATCTTGCCCTTCACGCTGGCGACCTTGATTTCCTCGCGCACTACCGGCACCACCCAGGGCGCGTCGGCGCCGCGGCGGGCAATGGTCAGCATGACCTTGCTGTGCGGATCGCCGCGCATGCGCTTGATGGCCTCGTCCAGCGACAGGCCTTTCACGGGGACGTTGTCGATGCGGGTGATCAGGTCGCCGGCCTTGATGCCGGCGCGGTAGGCCGGCGTATCCTCGATCGGCGACACGATTTTCACGTAGCCGTCTTCCATCGCCACTTCGATGCCGACGCCGACGAATTTACCGGCCACGTCTTCCTGCATGTCGGCGAAGTCCTTCTGGTCCAGGTAGACCGAGTGCGGATCGAGCGACGACACCATGCCGGCGATGGCGTCCGACAGCAGTTTTTTGTCGTCCACCTTTTCGACGTAGTCGCTCTTGATCAGGCCGTAGACGTCGGCCAGCTGGCGCAGTTCGTCCAGCGGCAAGGGCGTGTCCGCGCCCTGCTGCGCCAGTGCGGAGAACTGGACCGAGGCGGCCACCCCGGCCACCATGCCGATGCCGATCAGTCCGAGGTTCTTGAGTTTCTTGCCCATATTATTCCTGAAGTCGTCCGCTAGAACCGGACCCAGCCGGCTGGATCGAAGGCCTTGCCGAGATGCCTGAGCTCGAAGTATAGCCCCGATTCCTCGTTGCCGCCGGTATTGCCGGCACTGGCGATGACCTCGCCCGGCTTGACCGCGTCGCCCGCCCGTTTCATCAGGGTCTGGCTGTTGCCATAGATCGACAGGTACTCGCCGCCATGGTTGACGATGATCAAATTGCCGTAGCCGCGCATCCAGCTTGCGAACACCACGCGGCCGGCCGCGATGGCGCGCACGTCGGTGCCTTCCGGCGCCTTGATGAACATGCCGCGCCAGCTCGGGCCATCGCCGCGCTTGGCGCCGAAGCGGGCCGCGATGCTGCCGCTGATCGGGGCCGGCAGGCGTCCGCGCAGGCTGGCGAAGGCGCCGCTCGGCAGGTCGGTGGCCAGGGCGGTGTCGGCGCTGCGCGACGGCGTCGGCTTGTCTTCCGGCACCTCGGCCACCTTCGGTTCGTCCTGGACCGGGGCCGGCAACGGCTTCACCGGCTTGCCGGTGCGCGCCGCCTCGCGCGCCAGGCGCTCGCGTTCCTCGCGCTGCGCCTTGGCGCGCGCCAGCGCGCGTTCCCTGGCTTCGGCGGCGGCCTTGGCGCGCGCGGCGGCCAGCGCCTGCTGGCGCTTGCGCTCGGCCGCGGCGGCGATTTCCTGTTCGCGGATCAGGCGCGTCAATTGGTCGACCAGGCCGGTCATGCGCTGTTCGTCGCGTTCCAGGCTGCTGACTTCCTTGCGCTGGGTAACCAGCCTGCTCGACAGATTGGCCAGCAGCGAGGCGCGCTTGGCCTTTTCCTTTTCCAGCAGCGATTTCTGGTCGCGCTGTTCCTGTGCGATTTCTTCCAGTTCGTCCTTGGCATTGCGGGTCTGGGCGTGATTCGCCTCCACCGCCGCCAGGTTGCCGCGCAAGCCATCCAGCAGCCTTGCCTGCGCCTGCGACACATACGCCATCATCTGCAGGTCGCGGTTGATGCGGTTCGGGTTGTCGCCCGACAGCAGCAGCTTAATGCGGTCTTCGTTACCGGCTACGTAATGTTCACGCAGCATCTTCGCGAGTTGCTGCTTCTGCGATGCGATGGTCTGCGCCAATTGCGCCTGTTCGTCGGCGAGGGCGCGCAGCCTGGCGTTGGTCGCCTTCTGTTCGTCGGACAGTTCGCGCAGGGCACGGTTGGCGTCCGAGATCGCCTCTTCCGATGCGGACAGCTCGTCGGCGGCGTCTTCCTTTTCGCTTTCGGTGCGGCTGATGTCCTTCTTGAGCGCGCCGAGTTTTTGCTGGATCGCCTTGCGCGACGCCTCGGCGGCGGCCTTTTGCTTGCTGCGTTCGGTCTGGCGCGGCGCGGCCAGCGCGTCGGCGCCGGCCAGCACGAGCGGCAAGCAAAGCGACAGCGCCAGCACGCCGCTCAGCAGTTTGCCGGCGGCGGATTGCTTCTTTACAGGAAACAGCAAGACTTACTTCGCCTTCCCTTGGTTGGCCACGGCGGCCATCTTGGCGGCGATCGCATCCTGGTCGCCCAGGTAGTAATGGCGGATCGGCTTCAGGTCGGCATCCAGTTCATACACCAGCGGGGTGCCGTTGGGAATGTTCAGGCCGACGATGTCGGTGTCACTGATGTTGTCCAGCATCTTGATCAGGGCGCGCAGGCTGTTGCCGTGGGCCGAGATCAGGATCTGGCGGCCGGCGCGGATGGCCGGTGCGATGTCTTCTTCCCAGCACGGCATCACGCGCGCCACGGTGTCCTTCAGGCACTCGGTCAGGGGAATGCTCGCCTTCGGCAGGCCGGCATAGCGCGGGTCGGCGAACGAGGTGCGCTCATCGGCCTCTTCCAGCGCCGGCGGCGGCGTGTCGTAGCTGCGGCGCCAGACCAGCACCTGCTCGTCGCCGAACTTGGCGGCGGTCTCGGCCTTGTCCAGGCCCTGCAGGGCGCCGTAGTGGCGCTCGTTCAGGCGCCAGTCGTTCTTGATCGGCAGCCACATCATGTCCATCTCGTCCATGGCCAGCCACAGGGTGCGGATCGCACGCGTCAGGACCGAGGTATAGGCCAGGTCGAAGGTGAAGCCGGCTTCGCGCAGCTGGCGGCCGGCGGTCTTCGCTTCGTTGATGCCCTTGTCCGTCAGGTCGACATCGGTCCAGCCGGTGAAACGGTTTTCCAGATTCCAGATGGACTCGCCGTGGCGCATGAATACGATTTTGTACATAAGCTCTTACTTATCCAGTTCGCAAAAAATTTCGGAGAAAAATTACCGGTCCCGCTTCTATTTTATAATGCGATGATTCAGTTCAACCAACGGAAACTTCGTGAATTTCATCCTAGACCATCTTCTTACCGTCGCGATCGCTGTGATTTCCGGCGGCGCCCTGCTGGCGATGTCGCTGGCGCCGCGCGGCCGCCAGGCTTCTCCGATGCAGGCCACCCAGATGATGAACCGCGGCAAAGGCACCGCCGTGGTCGACGTCCGCACTGCCGACGAGTTCGCTGCCGGCCACCTGCGCGACGCAAAAAACATCCCGCTGGCAGACTTGGGCAATCGCGTCGGCGAACTGGACAAGGCCAAGGTCAAGACCGTGATCGTGGTTTGCCAGAGCGGCGCCCGCGCCAATAAGGCGGCGCGACAGTTGAAAGCGGCAGGGTTCGAAGATATCTATAGCCTGGAAGGCGGTATCGCGGCCTGGACGGCTGCCGGCCTGCCCCTCATCAAATAAACGGAAAGGATTTACCATGAGTGCTCACGTCGTTCTCTATCACACCGCCAGCTGCCCGTATTGCGTGCGCGCCGAGCGCCTGCTCGAAGCCAAGGGGGTCACGGAAATCGAACGCATCCGCGTCGACCTCGACCCGGAACAGCGCGTCATCATGATGCAGCGCACCGGCCGCCGCACCGTGCCGCAGATCTACGTGGGCGACACCCACGTGGGCGGCTTCGACGATTTGTACGCGCTGGACCAGGCCGGCCGCCTGGACCCGCTGCTGAAAGGCGAAACGGCCTGATGTATCGGCGGCGCCGTGCGCAAGCGCCGCCGCCGGGGGTGGCGGAGATTTCTATTTAATCCCAATTGGTTTTGATACAATTGCCGACGCCTTGAGGGAGCCTCGAAAAACCACGGCAAGACGAGACAGGTTATTAGGGGTTTCCTGACATGTGAAGGGATTCCAGGACAGTCGCGAGCGGCAGGTTGGGGTCCTTCCAAGCATCTGAGCGGTACGAGCCGTTCCTCTTACAATTACACGAAAGCGTTCCATGGCTGACGAAAACCTGCAACCCGTATTCCAAATCCAGCGTATCTACCTGAAAGATCTGTCGCTGGAACAACCGAATTCCCCGGCCATCTTCCTCGAGCAGGAAGCCCCGACCATCGAGGTCTCGCTGGACGTCGGCGCCGAAGCCATCGCCGATGGCATCTATGAATCGACCGTGACCATCACCGTAACCGCCAAGGTCAAGGACAAGGTCGCATTCCTGGTCGAAGGCAAGCAGGGCGGCATCTTCGAAGCCCGCAACATCCCGGCTGACCAAATGGACCCGCTGCTGGGCATCGGCTGCCCGAACATCATCTATCCTTACCTGCGCAGCAACATCGCGGACGTGATCACCCGTGCCGGCTTCCCGCCTGTGCACCTGGCCGAGATCAACTTCGAAGTGTTCTACCAGCAGCGCCGCCAGGCGCTGGCCGAACAGGCTGCCACCGCAGGCACGCCGGCCGGCAACCAGTAAGCCCCACCGGCGCCCGCCCCGTCCAGCAGGACGGGTGGGCGCCTGTCCCGCCTGTCGGCACACGCCGATTTCCCAAAGGCCCTGTCATGCGTTCCATCCGACCGCGCAAGCTCCATCGTTTATTCGCAGGCGGCGTCCTGTTGCTGGCTTGCATCGCGGCGCACGCCTTCGATTTCAGGACAGTCGGTCCGCATCCCGTGATCCTGTATGACGCGCCGTCCGCCAGGGGCGGTAAACTGTTCGTCGCCCCGAGCGGCATGCCGGTCGAGATCGTGCTCAGCTACGGCGACTGGGTCAAGGTACGCGACGCCGCAGGCGACATGGCCTGGACCGAAATGAAAGGCCTGTCGGCCAGGCGCAACGTGATCGTGCGGGTGGCGTCGACGAAAGTGCGCGCCACGCCCGACGATGCGGCGCCGGTCGTGATGACGGCCGACAAGAACGTCTTGCTCGAACTGGTCGATCCCGAAGCCGGCCCCTGGGTGCGCGTGCGCCACCGCGACGGCATCAGCGGCTACGTCAAGGCATCCGACATCTGGGGCATGTAAGAACCGCCGATCCGATACCTATGCAAGACACCAAACAAGCTCAACCCGTTACTGTCCTCGGCGCCGGCGCCTGGGGTACGGCGGTCGCCATTTCCCTGGCCGCGCGCCACGACGTGCTGTTGTGGGGCCGCAATCCCGCCCAGATGGAAGCCAGCGCCGCCGCCCGCGAAAATACTTCTTACCTGTCCGGTTTTCCCTTCCCCGACGCCCTGCGCGTGAGCGCCGATGTCGAGGCGGCGATCGCCCACGTCACCGAAGCCGCCCCCGGCACGACGCCGCTGTTGATCGCGGCCTGCCCGGTGGCCGGACTGCGCCCGCTGCTCGAGCAACTCAAAGGCCGTGCCCTCCCCAACATCGTCTGGTTATGTAAAGGCTTCGAGTACGATACCGGCCTGCTGCCGCACCAGGTGGTGCGCGAGGTGCTGGGCGACGAGGTGCCTGGCGCGGCGCTGTCCGGTCCCTCGTTCGCCCAGGAAGTGGCGCGCGGCCTGCCGTGCGCGCTGACCGTGGCGTCCAGCTCGGCCGAACTGCGCGAGCGCGTGGTCGGCCTGGCCCATGGCAACAACATGCGCGTGTATTCCTGCGACGACCTGGTCGGCGTGGAAGTCGGCGGCGCCGTGAAAAACATCCTGGCGATCGCCACCGGCACCGCCGACGGCCTGGGCCTGGGCTTGAATGCGCGCGCGGCGCTGATCACGCGCGGCCTGGCGGAAATCACGCGCCTGGGCACCGCGCTGGGCGGCCAGGCGACCACTTTCATGGGCCTGACCGGCATGGGCGACCTGATCCTGACCTGCACCGGCGATTTGTCGCGCAACCGGCGCGTGGGGCTGGCGCTGGCGCAGGGCAAGCCGCTCGATTTGATCGTCAGGGAACTGGGCCACGTGGCCGAGGGCGTGCCCTGCGCCAAGGCCGTGCGCGAATTGTCGGACAAGCTTGGCGTGGACATGCCGATCACGCATGCGGTGGCCGGCGTGCTGTTCGACGGCGATTCGGCGGTGGAGATGGTGGGAAGGTTGCTGGCGCGGGATCCGCGCAATGAACTGGCGTAACGATATTACTGGGTGGGTGGGACTGCCAAAGGCGCCCTGTGCCTGCGATACGTTGGCGTGATGCCAGCGTTCGGTGGGCACAGTGTGCCCACCCTACCTATCAGGTGTTCGACGACGTGCGGGTCGGGCCGCCGCCGTTGTCGCCGGGGTGCAGCAGGATGGTCATCAGGGCGACCGCATCCTTGTTGGCGCGGATCGCGTGCGGCTCGCCGGCGGCCAGGTAGACCATCTCGTTGGGCAGCAGGGTCGTGCTGCGGCCGTGGGCCTGGAACACGATCTCGCCTTCCAGGCACAACAAGGTCATCTCGCCCTCGACCCAGTGCTCAGGCATCGGTTTTTCGACCGGCACCACGAGCCGGATCAATTCCATGTGATCGGTCTTGATCAACGCGATCGAGGTGAAGGTCGCGATGTCGTCCTCACCGCGCTGAAGTGCGATCCGTTCACCCGATACTGCATGTTGTAAGGCCATGTTGCTCTCCTATTGTCCCTATTCGGCGTCAAATGTCTGCGGCACCCCGCGCAGCCAGTTGACCAGTGCGGTGGCATCCTTGAATCCCTGCGCGAGTTGCGGCACCAGCTTGTCCGGCGCATTGATGTCCAACGGGATTTCGATCCAGACGAAATAGCTCTTAAGCTTCAGGTATTCGACCAATGGGTGATTGGGATCGAAGCCCTTGGGCGGACGCTGCAATTTGTCTTCCGGATTCAGGTCGCCGTAGGTCTCACGCAGATGTTTATTCTTCAACATTTTCGTAAAACCTGTCGCATCGTTGACGACGTGCTCGCGGATCGCTTTCAGGCGCCCCGCCGGCGGCAGGTATTCCCCGGCGCCGAACAGCAGCGTGCCATTCGCTTCGATGTGGAAATAATAGGTCGGGCCGCCGCCTTCGCTCGGGCGGCGCTTGTTGCCGGGCGCGATGCCGGCCGAAAAATGGTTTTTATACGGCGTCTTGTCGTGCGAAAAGCGGGTATCTCTCTGGAAGCGGAACATGGCCTTCTTCGGATCGCAGGCGATGACCTGGCGGTCGAACTTGCCGATCTCCCTGATGAGTTCGGTCAGCACGTCGGCGAACTCGGCCCGCAGGATGTCGTAGCGGGGCTTGTTCATGATGAACCAGGGACGGGTATTGTTGTCTTTGAGCTCAGTCAGGAATTGCGTCAAATCACGCAGGTGCATGGGTGGTTCCAGTGAAAGTCGGTAAAAAATAAGGGTGCAAGGCGTACGGCAGAGTTCACGGCGCCTGGCGCGGGCGGCGCCCGACCGTGATCGCCAGCGTGGTCTCACGGTTCTTGCGCATCACCGTGATCTGCGCCTTTTCGCCCGGCGGCAGGTCGGCGACCAGGTTCATCATGTCGTTGGTGTTCGCCACTTTGCGGCCCTTGACGGACAGCAGGATGTCGCCCGGCCGCACGCCGGCGCGGTCGGCCGGTCCGCCGCGCACCACGCCGGCGATGATGGCGCCGCGCTCGCGTCCCAGGCCGAAACTGCCGGCCAGTTCCGGCGTGATGTCCTGCGATTCGACGCCGATCCAGCCGCGCACCACCTGTCCGTGCTTGACGATGGAATCGAGCACGGTCTTGGCGGTCGAGACTGGAATGGCGAAGCCGATGCCGACCGAGCCGCCGGTCTGCGAATAAATCGCTGAGTTAATGCCGAGCAGATTACCGTGGGCATCGACCAGCGCGCCGCCCGAATTGCCGAAGTTGATCGCGGCATCGGTCTGGATGAAATTCTCGAAGTGGTTGATGTGCAGGTTATTCCGGCCCAGCGCCGAGATGATGCCGAGGGTGACGGTCTGGCCCACGCCGAACGGATTGCCGATGGCCAGCACCACGTCGCCCACGCGCGCCTGGTCCGGCTCGCCGAGCACGATCACCGGCAAATTCTTTTCCCGGATCCGGATCACGGCCAGGTCCGTTTCCGGATCGGTGCCGACGATGTTGGCCGCCGCCTTGCGCCCATCGGCCAGGCCGACCTCGATCTCGTCGGCGCCATCGATCACGTGGAAGTTGGTCAATATGTAGCCGTCCGGGCTGACGATCACGCCCGAGCCCAGGCTGGCCATCTGTTCCTGCGGCGGCAGCTTGTCGCCGAAGAAGCGGCGGAAGAAGGGATCTTTCAATAAAGGGTGCGCGTCGCGCATCGCCTTGCTGGTGAGGATGTTGACCACGGCCGGCATCGCCCGTCCGGCCGCCTCCCGGTAACTGCCGGGCGAGACGCCCAGCGCGTTACCCAATGCCGAGCCCGGCGCCTGCAGCACCGGCACCGCGGCGCCGGGTCCGCTGCTGCCCTGCATCGGCGCCCGCTTGAACCAGCCCTGGCCCAGCCACGCCGGTTGCAGCACCACAAGCACCGCATACAGGACCAGCGAGATGCCGAGTGCGATGGTGACGGTTTGCGCGAGCAGGAGCCAGTAGCGGCGCATGGCGGATCCGATCCTATTTTTTCAGCGCATCGCGGATTTCACGCAGCAGCACGATGTCTTCCGGGGTCGGCGCCGGCACGGCCTGCTTGGCTTCTTCCGCGTGGTTGAACTGGTTGCGCAGGCGGTTCATCAAACGCACCATCTGGAAGATGACGAAGGCCAGGATCAGGAAATTCAGCAAGATGGTCAGGAAATTACCGTAGGCCAGCACGGCGCCCGCCTTTTTCGCTTCCGCCAGCGGCAAACCGTAACCTTGGTGGTTGAGCGGAATGTAATAATTGGCGAAATCCAGGCCGCCGAACAGCTTGCCGATGGGCGGCATGATCACGTCCTGCACCATCGAGTCGACGATGCGCCCGAAGGCGCCGCCGATGATCACGCCGACCGCCAGGTCGACCACATTGCCCTTGATCGCAAACTTCCTGAATTCGTCCAACATCGCCATTCCGTCCCTCCTTGTCGTTTCCACATAGCTGACTTGATGATACAGGAAGCCGCGTCGGCCCGACGGCGGGCAGCCCGCAATGCACCGTGGGTTGACAAATAACGCTGTAGAGCTTGTCATGACGAGAGGAACGTTTTTTCTTTAATTTGCAAAACTGTTCACATATAATCGATTGTTGCAATAATAGCTTTTAAGTAATTGCAACGCATTGCAGTGCAACATTTCGCATTTGACGAATGGAGTTGGTATGAGTAATCAGAAGCAGGTCGATACAGGCCGGCGAGGCTTGCTCGTGGCTACATGCGCGGCGGGTGGTGTCGTCGGTGTTTCAACGGCCGGAGTCCTGGTCAGTACGCTACAACCATCCGAACGGGCGAAGGCGGCCGGCGCCCCGGTCGAGGTAGACATCTCCGACGTCAAACCGGGCGAAATGAAGGTGGTCGAATGGCGCGGCAAGCCGGTCTGGATCCTGCGCCGCACGCCTGAAATGCTGGCCACCTTGCCGAAGAACGACAACCTGGTCGCCGACCCCCAGTCGGACAAGATCTACCAGCTCGACATGCCGGAATACGCGAAGAACGAATTCCGCGCGCGCCAGGATCACAAGGAAGTGCTGGTCACCGTCGGCATCTGCTCGCACCTGGGCTGCTCGCCCTCTTCCCGCTTTGCCGAAGGACCACAGCCGAACCTGCCGGACGACTGGCACGGCGGCTTCCTGTGCCCCTGCCACGGCTCGACCTTCGATTTGTCCGGGCGTGTGTTCAAGAACAAGCCGGCGCCGACCAATCTCGATGTCCCCCCGTACATGTACCTGTCCGACAACAAGCTCGTGATCGGCAAAGACGAGAAAGGCGAGGCATAAGATGGGCACCGCGTTCAAGGAAACCAAACTCCCGGCCGACGCCCCAAAGAGCCACAAGGCGCTGGCCTGGATCGACGACCGCTTTCCGCTGTCGAAACTGTGGAACGACCAGTGGGGCAAGTACTACGCCCCCAAGAATTTCAACGTCTGGTATTTGTTCGGTTCGCTGGCGATGCTGGTGCTGGTACTGCAGATCGTCACCGGCATCTTCCTCACCATGCACTACAAGCCGGACGCCAACCTGGCGTTCAACTCGGTCGAACTGACCATCATGCGCGACGTGCCCTGGGGCTGGCTGGTGCGCTACCTGCACTCGACCGGCGCCTCGGCCTTCTTCATCGTGGTCTACCTGCACATGACACGCGGGCTGCTGTACGGCTCCTACCGCAAGCCGCGCGAGCTGATCTGGCTGTTCGGCTTCGCCATCTTCCTGTGCCTGATGGCCGAAGCCTTCTTCGGCTACCTGCTGCCGTGGGGCCAGATGTCGTACTGGGGCGCGCAGGTGATCGTCAACCTGTTCGGCGCGATCCCCTTCATCGGCAACGATCTGTCGCTGTGGATCCGCGGCGACTACGTGGTGTCCGACGCCACCCTGAACCGTTTCTTCGCCTTCCACGTGATCGCGATCCCGCTGGTGCTGCTGGGCCTGGTGGCGGCGCACCTGGTGGCACTGCACGAAGTCGGTTCGTCGAACCCGGACGGCATCGAGGTCAAGGAAAACCTGGGCCCGGACGGCCATGGCGTGGACACGATTTCGTCCCATCCCTACTACACTACCAAGGATTTCTTCGGCGTGTCCGTGTTCCTGCTGATCTTCAGCACGGTCGTGTTCTTCGCACCGGAAATGGGCGGCTACTTCCTGGAATACAACAACTTCCTGCCGGCCGACTCCCTGAAGACCCCGCCGCACATCGCGCCGACCTGGTATTTCACGCCGTTCTATTCGGTGCTGCGCGCCACCACCTCCGACTTCATGTGGGTAGTGATGGCCGGCCTGGCGGCCTACGTCGTGTTCATCTGGCTGCGCTCGCGCCTGTCCTATAAAACCAAGATCGCGGTCACGGTGCTGGCCGTGGTCCTCGAGATCGGCATGCTGCCGCAGGTACTGGATGCGAAATTCTGGGGCGTGGTGCTGTTCGGCTCGGCCGTCATGATCCTGGCCCTGATGCCGTGGCTGGACCATTCTCCGGTGAAATCGATCCGCTACCGCCCGGGCTGGCACAAGGCCGTGTACGCCGTGTTCTTCGTGTCCTTCCTGGTGCTCGGCTACCTCGGCACCCAGTTGCCGACCCCGGCCTACACGCTGACCTCCCAGGTTGCGACGCTGCTGTACTTTAGCTTCTTCCTGTTGATGCCATGGTGGAGCACGATGGGCCGCTTCAAGCCGCTGCCCAAGCGTGTCACCTTCACGCCGCATTGATCCGGAACCCAAGCCAAAGGACAACCATGAACTTTTCGAAGAAATTGCTCGCGGTCCTTGCGCTGCTGCCAGGACTCGTCTTCGCCGCCGAAGGCAGCTTCCCGCTCGACCGCGCGCCGGAACGCACCGACATCGCATCGCTGCAAAACGGCGCCAAGCTGTTCGTCAACCATTGCCTGAACTGCCATTCGGCGTCGGCAATGCGCTACAATCGCCTGCGCGATCTGGGCTTGAACGAAGACCAGATCAGGAGCAACCTGCTGTTCTCGGGCGAGAAAGTGGGCGACCTCATGACGATCGCGATGCGTCCTGGCGACGCCAAGACGTGGTTCGGCGCGGTGCCGCCGGACCTGTCGGTGATCGCGCGCGCCAAGGCGTCCAGCGGCGGCACCGGCGCCGACTACCTGTACACCTACCTGCGCACCTTCTACAAGGACGACACCCGCCCGACCGGCTGGAACAACCTGGTGGTGCCGAACGTGGCGATGCCGCACGTACTGTGGCAATTGCAGGGCGTGCGTACCGTAAAGATGGTGGAGGAGCCGGATCCGCACGAAAAGGGCAAGATGGTGCACCGTTTCGCCGGCTTCGAGCAGGTGACGCCCGGCAGCGTGAGCGCGCAGGAGTTCGATACGCAAATCGCCGATCTGGTGGCGTACATGGAATGGATGGCGGAACCGGCGCGCGACCAGCGCCGGCGGCTGGGTGCGATCGTGGTGCTGTTCCTGTCCCTGTTCGCTTTCCTTGCCTGGCGTCTGAATGCTTCTTACTGGAAAGACGTAAAGTGACTTGATTGCCCGGTTATAATGCAAGCAATTTCTATTCGGGGTGAGCCGCCTGGCGCTTCACCCCTTTGTTTCTTGAAGGAACTATAAACCATGATGGTTCTCTACTCCGGCACCACGTGCCCGTTCTCCCAGCGCTGCCGCCTGGTCCTGTTCGAAAAGGGCATGGACTTCGAGGTGCGCGACGTGGACCTGTTCAACAAGCCCGAAGACATCTCGACGATGAACCCGTACGGCCAGGTGCCGATCCTGGTCGAGCGCGAGCTGATCCTGTACGAATCGAACATCATCAACGAGTACATCGACGAGCGCTTCCCGCACCCGCAGCTGATGCCGGCCGACCCGCTGATGCGCGCCCGTGCCCGCCTGATGCTGTTCAACTTCGAGAAAGAGCTGTTCGTGCACGTGAACACGCTCGAGAACGAGCGCAACAAGGTGACCGACAAGAGCCACGACAAGGCGCGCGCCGAAATCCGCGACCGCCTGACCACGCTGGCCCCGCTGTTCCTGAAGAACAAGTACATGCTGGGCGACGAGTTCTCGATGCTGGACGTGGCGATCGCACCGCTGCTGTGGCGCCTCGACCACTACGGCATCGAGCTGTCGAAGACCGCGGCGCCGCTGATGAAGTACGCCGAGCGCATCTTCTCGCGTCCAGCCTACATCGAAGCGCTGACACCTTCCGAAAAAGTCATGCGCCGTTAAGGATCCCGATAAACCTGCTGCGCGTTGCATTGTCGGGATGCGATGCTCGCTGTACTGAAGTACAGCTGCGCTTCTCTCCCAACACTGCTGCCGCTCGCGACGGTTTCTCGAGATCCTTGCGCTAACTGTATTCTTGTTGAATACCGTCGCGCGCCAGTTTTCGACGCCGCTGGCGAATCGAAGTACACTGGCGCGTGACATCTCGTTTCTCGATTCCAAACATGGCAGACATTTCCACCAAGCCGTACCTGCTGCGCGCCATCTACGAATGGTGTACCGACAGCGGCTTCACGCCCTACCTGGCGGTCAAGGTCGACGCCGCGACCACGGTTCCGATGGAATACGTGAAGAAGGGCGAAATCATCCTCAACATCAGCTACGGCGCAACGTCCGGGCTGAAGATGGACAACGACGCGATCACCTTCCGCGCGCGCTTCAACGGCGTCTCGCGCGAGCTGTACATTCCGGTCCAGAACGTGCTGGCGATCTACGCCAACGAAAACGGCCAGGGCATGGCGTTCGACGTCGCGACCACCGCCGCCGACCAGCCTGCGCCGGCGCCGGAACCGACTGGCGGCCCAGCCCCGGGCCTGGCCGCCGTTCCCAGCAAGACCGAGGACGCGACGGCGCCCGAAGTGTCGTCTGGTCACGACGACAATGATGAACCACCGAAAAAAGGTGGCCGGCCTACGTTGACCCGCATCAAATAAGGGTATAATTCTGGCCACATTGCCGGCTTAGCTCATCAGGTAGAGCAGTTGATTTGTAATCATCAGGTGGCGGGTTCGAGTCCTGCAGCCGGCACCAAAATCATGCGAAAAGCCCAGCCTCGATGGTTGGGCTTTTTGCTTTTCATCGTTACAGCAAGGCCAGTGCAGGCAACCCCTGCCTGCCCAGCCAGGTCGTATCGAAGCGCTGCTGCACCAGCCGCAGCGACACGGCATCTCCCTTCTGCCGGTACACCTCCATCAACCCGCGCAGTGCCCACCCATTGCTCGGCGTACGCGCCAGCGACGCCCGGAACACCTCCTCGGCCTCATCGACCTGCCCGGCACGCAGCAATGCCGCACCCAGCGTCTGGCGCGCCGGGTAATACCAGTACGGCGGCTCCATGTAGGGCAGGCTGTCCTGCACCGCCACCGCCTCCCGGTACGCCGCCAGCGCGGCCGGCAGGTTGCCGCTGGCGTCGGCCAGGCGGCCGGTGGCGATGTGGCGCGCGGTCTTGACGATGTCCTGCGCCGGGATGTTCCATGCGGTCAAGGGCTTGAAGTCGGCCGTGCGTTCGATCACGGCCAGCGCCTCGACCTCGCGCCGCGCCTCATTGGGCATCGCCTTGCGCGCATAGCCAACCGCGCGCGCGTAGTGCCACATGGCTCGCACCAGCACCAGGCTCGGTCCCGGATCCGGCAGGGCGACCAGGGTGTCCGGGCTGCTGAACTGCACGTGCGAGAAGTAGGGTGCGGCCTTGACCGGCTGCACCGACGGGAATGCCGCCACCAGCTCGGCCGGGAGCGCCTTGTCGAGTTTATCGGCGGCGTCGAGTGCGGTGCGGCCGTCGCCGCCCATCAGCGCCGACACCATCACGAAATGGATGTTGTGCGGATAGTAGGCGCCCTTGTAGACCGGGTCGCTGCCGGAGGTGCTGAAGTAGCGCTCGTCGACCGCCACCGCCTGCAGGTTGGATGCCAGCGATTCCTTGTACATGCCGAGACGGTAATAGATGTGCGACGGCATGTGCGCCACATGGCCGGCGCCGGGAATCTGCCTGGCCAGGATGCGCGCCGCCGGCAGGGCGCGCTCCGGCGTGGAAGAAGCTTCCACCGCGTGGATGTAGTAGTGGGCGGCGCCCGGGTGGTTCGGGTTGTGCGCCAGCACGCGCTCGAGCGCGGCGATCATCTCGGGCGTGCGGCCTTTCGGCTGGGTGCCGCCGGCCTGCCAGTAATCCCAGGGCGCGAGGTCCATCAGTGATTCGGCGTACAGCACCTGGATCGTGTCGTGGGTCGGAAAGGCACGCGCCGCTTCGGCCATCGCGTCGGCATAGGCGCGGTCGAGCGGCGCGCGGTCGGCCGGTGGCGCCTGCGCATAGCGCTGGGCGACGGCGCGGATCACGGCGCGTTCGTGCAGCGTGACCCTGGGCGCCAGGCTGAGCGCCTTCCTGGCTGCCGCGTAGGCCGGCTTGACCGCTTCCGGAAACATCGGCGCGTTGATGTTGGGGCCCAGCACCAGCGCTTCTCCCCAGTAGCACATGGCGCAACGCGGGTCGAAGCGCTGGGCGGCGCGAAAGGCGCGTGCGGCTTCCGCGTGATTGAAGGCGAAGGTCAGGCGGATGCCCTGGTCAAAGTAGGCCGCTGCCTTGGCACTGCTGGTCGTGATCGGCAGGTGGAATGCCCCCAGGTTCTTGTACAGTGGCGGCAGCGCGCCGCCGGCCGGCGCCGGCAGTTGCTGGCCGGGCTGGAAGGGACGGGTTTCGGTCGGCCGCGGATTTCGGCCCTGGCCTTGCGATTGGGCTTGCAGCAGCCTGACCAGCAGTAACGGTCGGCCGCCCTGGGCCGGAGTGCAGGTGGCGCCGCCGGTCAACAGCGGATCGAAGGCGGGACGTTCGGCTTGCCACTCGGCGATGGATGGTCCGTACGCCAGCAGGGAGATGGCGCCAACGCCCGCCAGCGCGGCCACGATTCGAGCTTTTCGCATGATTTTCTCCTTTGGAGCAACAACGTTGACGCGTTTGACCAACGAACCGCCAACGAACGAATGGAAGAGAATCAGTGCGGAAACAGAAAGAAAATAAGGAGGTGGATGTACGCTTGGAGCACAGGGAGCGAAACCGGTTCCAGGGATTCGAAAGATTAGCTGGATCGATCAAGGAACCGTACGATAGTTCGACGACACGACATGTTCGGGCCGACATCTTCCTGGGCGTACGCACACGCAGCTGACCGGCACAACAAATCGCCGGGTGCGGCCGCCAGGCGCCACCCGTGGCGACATCGCCGCCGGCGGCGCCATCAGCGCGGCTCGACCACGCAGCAATGCGCCTCGCCGCGCATGCCGAAACTGAAACGCACCGGCAAGAACATTTCGATCACCTGCGCATTGGTGCGCGCATGCATCGACACCTCGTCCACCGTAAAGCCGCCACCGCCCGCCAACGCCAGCGGCAGCATTAATTGGTCGCCCAGGTATTCCGCCACCGCGCCCTTGGTGGCGAGGTAGTGGCGCGCCCGGTTGACGGCCTGGCGCGCGACCGATTCGGCCGGCACGGATTTTTCGCCGAAGGCGGTGAACACTTCAGTCACGTGGTCATAGTCAAAGGTCAGCATCAGGACGTTGCCTGGGCCCTGCTCGTCGGGCAGGCGGCGCACCAGCAACTGATCCTCGCTCCAGTTCATGGCCTTGCCGACGCATTCCAGTTCGCGCTGCGCCACGCGCGCCGGCACGCCGGCAACAAAACTCTCGGCATACGCCATCCTGCGCGCGCCGCGTTCGAACCATTCGCGCGGCATCAGTCGGCGGCATGGCGTCACCGCCGCCACGACTTCGCCGCCGCCGGCCGGATAGAAGCCGAAGCGTTTCAATTGGACGTCGACTTGCGCCCCCATCTCCGCCATCGCGCGGCACCAGGCGCGCTGCAGGAATTGCAGCGGCGGCGCCATCGGGTTGTGGGTGCCGCCCGACAGGTGCAGGTTCGACGCCGCGTCGGCGGTGAGCAGCGCCGGCAGCACGGTCTGCAGCACCAGCGTGCAACTGCCGGCGCTGCCGATGGCGAAGCGGTAATCGCCGCCGCGCAGCGGGCCGGGGATGAACTCCAGGTCCTGGCTGCCGAGCGTTGCGCCGCTCACCTGGGCGCCGCTGACCTGGGCAGCGGCCTGCACCGCCACCAGGTGCTGGCGCATCAGGCCGGGCTTGGCGCGCCGGGCGCGGATATGCCGGATACGGAACGGCTGTCCCGTGATCATCGACAGCGTCAGCGCCGTGCGCAGGATCTGGCCACCGCCCTCGCCCGTCGAGCCATCCAGTTCGATCATCGTCATCTCCCTTGTCTTCGCAACCCTTGCTTCACCCTTTTACGCACACGATCTGCTTGAGCGTGTGCACCACCTCGACCAGGTCGCTCTGCGCCTCCATCACCGCGTCGATGTCCTTGTAGGCCATCGGGATCTCGTCGATCACGCCTGCGTCCTTGCGGCATTCGACGCCCTCGGTGGCGCGCACCTGGTCGTCGACCGAGAAGCGGCGCTTGGCCTCGGTGCGGCTCATGGTGCGCCCGGCCCCGTGGCTGCAGCTGTGAAAACTCTCTTCGTTGCCCTTGCCCCGCACAATATAGCTCTTCGCGCCCATCGACCCCGGAATGATGCCCAATTCTCCCTTGCGCGCCGACACCGCGCCTTTTCTCGTGACCAGCACGTCCTTGCCGAAGTGATGCTCCTTCTGCACGTAGTTGTGGTGGCAGTTCACCGCTTCCAGGTGCGTCTCGAACGGTTTGTGGATCACCGTGCGCACGGCCGCGATCAGGTTGCGCATCATGACTTCGCGGTTCATGCGCGCGAACTTCTGGGCCCAGCCGACCGCCTCGACGTAATCGTCGTAGTGCTGCGTGCCCTCCTGCAGGTACGCCAGGTCCTTGTCGGGCAGGTTGGCGATGTGGGCGCGCATGTCCTGCTGGGCCAGTTCGATGAAGTGGCTGCCGATCGCATTGCCCACGCCGCGTGAACCCGAGTGCAGCATGAACCAGACGAAGCCCTGCTCGTCGAGGCAGATCTCGATGAAATGGTTGCCGGTCCCCAGCGTGCCCAGGTGCTTGTAGTTGTTGGTGTTCTTCAGTTTCGGCGTCTTTTGGCAGATCACGTCGAACTCGTCCTTCAGCGCCAGCCAGGCAGTGTCGACCGCCTGCGGCGGCGTGTCCCACGAGCCTTTGTCGCGGCCCTTGAACGAACGCCCCTTGGGCGACATCCCGTGCGGCACCGAGCGTTCGATCGCGCTGCGCAGCGGTCCCAGGTTGTCGGGTAAATCGTTGGCGCTCAGGGTGGTCTTGGCCGCCATCATGCCACAGCCGATATCGACGCCCACCGCGGCCGGGATCACCGCGCCCAGGGTCGGGATCACGCTGCCGATGGTCGAGCCTTTGCCCAGGTGGACGTCGGGCATCGCCGCCATGTGTTTATAAATGAAGGGCATGCGCGCGGTGTTGGCCAGCTGCCGGCGGGCTTCTTCCTCGACCGGCACGCCGCGGGTCCACATCTTGACCGGGCGGCCGCCCGGCACGTCCAGCACGTCGTAGTGTTCGTTCTGCATGATGTTCTCTCTTTCGGTATCGCGGTATAAATGGCGGTCAAGGCCCGACAAGGGCGGACAGGAGGTTTTGCCAAACGCGTTGCGCCTGCCAGGCCGGCATCGAACCGGCGTCACCGGATGGCGTCCTGTCCGCATGCGGGAACACCCTGACCCGGGCGGCCATGCCCGGTGCGTCGATGTGCAGCGACAGCGCCTGCGCGCCTGCCGCCCTGCCCTTTGCGCCGGCCTTGCCGACGCTGATGATCCAGCCCATGTTCGTCTCCTCCCATATGGTGACCGCTTCGATTTCGCCAAGCCGGCGTTCCAGCCACGCGGTGCGATGTCGATGCATGCCTGCATGTCCCCGTTCTAGCCTGCACCCTGTCTTTTGCAAGCCGCGTGCCAGGCATTGCCGGCAGCTTTGGTGCAGCAGCTATGTGATTGATCGGGAAGGACTATTTCGCGTTTTGCAGTACTACTGGCGGTTATTGATGCCAAAAGAAAATATGATAAATTTATCCTCCGATATAAAATTTTATAAAAATGAAGAGCAAGAAAATCGTCGTGATCGGCTTCATCGGCACCCAGCTCGACAGCGGCAAGGGCAGCGCACGCTGGGAAAAATGGCGGCCGACGGTGGCCCTGGCCCAGCATGAGGATGTGCTGGTCGAGCGCATCGAACTGCTGTTCAATCGCGGCTGCGAAGCCCTGGTCGAACAGGTGAGCAAGGATATCGGCGGCATCTCGCCGGAAACCCGGGTCCGGCCGGTCCTGATCGACATCGACGACCCGTGGGATTTCGAACAGGTGTACAGCGCCCTGTTCGATTTCGCCCGGGATTACGCCTTCGATCCCGAGCACGAGGAATACTGGATCCACATCACCACCGGTACCCACGTGGTCCAGATCTGCCTGTTCCTGATGACCGAGGCGAATTATTTTCCGGGGCGCCTGCTGCAAACGTCGCCGCCGCGCCGCCATGCGCCCGGCGCCCCCGGTTCGCTGGCGCTGATCGACCTCGATTTGTCGAAATATGACCAGATCGCCCAGCGTTTTACGCGCGAGCAGCAGGAAGGCGTCGCCTTCCTGAAATCCGGCATCGCCACTCGCAACCCGCGCTTCAATGCGATGATCGACGAGATCGAGCGGGTCGCGATCAAGTCGCGCGCGCCGATGCTGCTGATGGGGCCGACCGGCGCCGGCAAATCCTTCCTGGCGCGCCGCCTGTACGAACTGAAAAAGGCACGGCGCCAGGTCGAGGGCCGCTTCGTCGAGATCAACTGCGCCACCCTGCACGGCGACGGCGCCGGGTCGACGCTGTTCGGGCACACCCGGGGCGCCTTTACCGGCGCCGCGCTCGAGCGCGCCGGCCTGCTGCGCAGCGCCGACAAGGGCTTGTTGTTCCTCGACGAGATCGGGGAACTGGGACTGGACGAGCAGGCGATGCTGCTCAAGGCGATCGAGGAAAAGCGCTTTTTTCCGGTCGGCGCCGACCACGAGGTGAACAGCGATTTCCAGCTGATCGCCGGCACCAACCGCGATTTGGCGCAGGAAGTCGTGCGCGGGCGCTTCCGCGACGATCTGTTCGCCCGCATCAATCTGTGGACCTATGAACTGCCCGGCCTGGCCGAGCGCCGCGAAGACATCGAGCCGAACATCGATTACCTGCTAGGCGAATTCGGTGCCGAACACGGCCAGATGGTGCGCTTCAACAAGGAGGCGCGCGACCGCTACATGCGCTTCGCGATGTCGCCTGATGCGCGCTGGACCGGCAACTTCCGCGATTTGTCCGCGTCCGTGATGCGCATGGCGACGCTGGCCGAAGCGGGACGGGTTACCAGCGACATCGTCGACGGCGAGACGCTGCGCCTGAAGCGCCTGTGGCAGCCGTACCGCGAACCGTCCGCCAATCCGGACCAGGTCGACCTGGCGCAGTTGCTGGGTCCCGACGCGGCGGCGCAGCTCGACCTGTTCGATGCGCTGCAGTTGCAGGGCGTGGTCCAGGCGTGCCGCGCTTCTCGCTCGCTGTCGGAGGCGGGGCGTAACCTGTTCGCGGTGTCGCGCCAGGCCAAGCGCCAGCCGAACGATGCGGACCGGCTCAAGAAATACCTGGCCAGGTTCGGTCTGTCGTGGGATGAGGTGCAGGCCTGAACGGCTGCCATGGCGGGTGACGACGCGGATAACGCCAGGGCAGCGCGATTTTGCGGCCTGTACCGCCGATGGCGCCGTCCGTCGCAATCCGCGCACGAACATGCGGGGCCGGACCTATAGTGGATTCAACAGCCAACCACCGGAGAACATGACATGAACAGACTGCTCGGCACCGCACTCCTCGCCACCACCCTGTCGCTCGCCGCCCACGCGGTCCAGGCCGAGGAGGTGCGCGAAACGCGCCGCATCGACGCCGCTGTGTCGAAGGTGCACCTGGGCGGCGTGATCCGCCTGCATCTGCGCCAGGGTCCGCCGTCGCTCGTGCTGTCGGGCGAGCGCCGCTACGTGTCGCGGATCACGACCAGCCAGCGCGGCGACACGCTGGTGATCGGCATGGAAGACGGGAACCGCATGGAAAACCGCAGCAGCGAAGTGCGCGCCGAGCTGACGGTGCCGGATTTGCAGGAATTCGTGTCGGAAGGCGTTGGATCGAGCGAGGTGTCGGGTTTCAGCGGCCAGCGCGTGAAACTGGCGCTGGACGGCGCGGGCGCTGTGAAGTTCAGCGGCCAGTACCGCGACGTCGATGCGCGCCTGGGCGGCGTCGGCGGCCTGACCCTGAATCCGGGACAGGCCGAACGCGTCGAGCTGCGCCTGGGCGGCGCCGGTCACATCACCGTCAGCGGCCAGACCCGGGTGCTGCGCGCACACCTGGGCGGCGTCGGCGGGCTCGATGCCCAGCAGCTGCGCGCCGAGACGGTCGACCTGGACATGACGGGCCTGGGCGGCGCCAGCGTGTTTGCCCGGACCGCGGCCAACATCAACATGAGCGGCATGGGCTCGGCCACGGTGTATGGCAAGCCGGCGACGCGCAATGCGACGACGAACGGGTTCGGGAAGGTGAGCTGGCAATAAGTGGGGACAAGCGGGGACAAGCGGGGGGAACAAGCGTAGGACAAGCGGGTGACAAGCATGCGATAAGCAGGCGACAGGCGCAGCCGGCAACGCGCCGGCCATGCGCGTGCCACCAGCGGCACGCGCTGCCCTGCCGCCGGCCGCGCTTAGCGGATCACGGTGTCGTTCTTGACCGACGTGACGCCCTTGATGCCGCGTGCCAGATCGACGGCGCGCTGGGCGCTTTCACGCGAGTCGACGAAGCCGCTCAGCTGGACCGTACCCTTGAAGGTTTCCACCTGCACCTGGGTGGCCTTGACCGTCGGATCGGCGGCGAAGGCGGCTTTCACCTTGGTGGTGATGACGGTATCGTCGACGTATTCGCCGGTACCTTCACGGGTGGCGGTCGGGGCGCAGGCTGCGAGCGACACCAGCAGGGTGCCGGCGATGACGGATTGGGCGATGGCGGACTGGAAGCGACGAGTAAAGGACATGGGAATTCTCCGAATTTATTGAGCTTTTATTATTCCCAATTTCCGCAGAGGCTGTCGCCCGATACCGTTGTGCAAACGCCACCGTGCCGTTTCAGGGTGCGCTGGCCACGCTCGCGCGCCCGCCAGGCACGGCGCCGGCACGGGCGGCAATCTGCTGCGGCGACAGGTCGTGCCCGATCACCAGGCGCACGTCGGCCCGCCCTGCCATCGTGACCTCGACCGGTGCGCCGGCGCCGAAACGCTGGGCCAGCCGGTCGGCCACGCCGCGGAAGGCGGGCTGGTATTCGATGCGGGTCTGGCGCACCGTAAACCCTTTTTCGTTGCTCAGCCGCACGATCTTCACGCCGGGATCGCGGATCTGCCGCGACAGCAGGCGCGCCAGCCCTTGCCGGCCGTTGCCGTTGCTGATTTCGAGCGCCGCGACGGATGCCGGCTGCGGCGTCTCCACTTCCACCGGCTTGACGGCATCGGTGCGCGGCTCGGCCGCCGGCGCGATGCGGCGCAGCTCGAGGATGCCATTGGCCTTGCTGATCACTTCCACGAACGCCCACTCGCGTTCCGGCCGCGGGCCCGCCTGCAGCGCCTGTTCGATCGCGGGCAGCCTGGCGCCACCGGCGGCGGCCGCGTAGTCGGCCTGGAAATCGTGGTCGCGCAGCGCACTGGCCTGGCGCAGCATCTGGGCGGCGCGTTGTTCCTGGCCCAGCTTCTGCAGCGTCTCGCCCAGGTACTGCCAGGCGCGCTGGTTGAGCGGATCGAGCAGGCAGGCTTTCTCGAGGGCGACCAGGGCCTCGTCGTACTTGCCATCGAGGTAATAGGCATAGCCCAGGTTACCGAACAGGAAGGCGGCGGGGCCGGAATTCATGGTCGCGCCGCGCGTCAGTTCGCGCCAGATCGGGATCGCCCTGGCGAAGTCGCGCTGTTCGGCATACGCGATCGCCAGGCCGTTCCTGGCGTTGACGTGGGCGCCGTCGACCTGCAGCGCGGCCTGGTATTCGACGATCGCATCGTCGTAGCGGCCCGCCAGGTGCAGGTTGCGGCCGCGCAGGTAGCTGTCGTCGGCGGACGCGGTGGCCGCCGGCGCGTCCTGCCGGGTGGGCGAATGGGTGCAGGCCAGCAGAAGGACGCCGCAGCACAACAGCGGCAGGGTATGCAACAGGGTTCGGGTACGCATGACAATCTCCGCAAAAAAATCAGTGGCCGCCCATGGCGCTGAACGTGCGCGAAAGCTGGATGCCGGCAGGTCCGAGCAGGACCATCATCAGGATCGGAAAAATGCAGAAGATCAGCGGGAACAGCAGCTTCAGCCCGATCTTGGCGGCGGCTTCCTCGGCGATCACGCGGCGCTTGTTGCGCAAGTTTTCCGAATACACGCGCAAGGCATCGCCGACGCTGGTGCCGAAACGCTCGGACTGGATCAGCATCGCCACCAGCGAATCGATGTCGTCCACGCCGACGCGCAATGCGAAATTGCGCAGCGCCTTTTCCTTGCTGAAGCCGGCGCGCATTTCCATCAGCACCAGTTGCAGTTCCTGCGCCAGGGTCACGCTCTTGATGTGGATTTCCGAAGCGACCTTCACCAGCCCGCGCTCCAGGCTCAGGCCCGCCTCCACGCAGACGGTCAGCAGGTCGAGCGCATCGGGGATCGTTTCGAAGATTTCGCGTTTGCGGTGCTGTACGATGCGGTTCAGGGCGATGTTGGGCAGGTAATAGCCGCCGGCCGCGGAAAACAGCAGCAGGAACAACACTTTCGTGCCTTTCATGGGTCCGGGCAACAGCGCCAGCACGACGCCGACCAGGGCGGGCAGTATCAGCGCCAGCAGGCTTTTCGACGCGAAATAGAGTGCCGGTGCGGCCGGGTTGCGCCAGCCGGCGTTCATGAAGCGGGTGCGCAGCGCCGATTTTTCCCATCCTTCGTCCGGCACCGACAATTTGGTCAGCGGATGGGCGGTGCGCGCGATGCGTTCGACCCAGCCGCGATTGTCCGTCTTGCCGTCATCGACGCGGTCCATGGAACTCGTCAGCCGCGCGCGCAGTGCGGCCGGGGCGAAGAGGACCATCCCGAGCGCCACCAGACTGCACACGACCACGAAGACGAACAACAGGAACAGCAACTGGGTGCCAGTCATCGATATCTCCTCAGATGCGGATGCGAATCACCCTGCGCAGCCAGACCACGCCGACGACGACCATCGCCAGCGCGTACCAGAGCAGCCGGATGCCGGACGGATCGGTCCACAGCATCTTGATGTAGTTGTAGTTGGTCAGTACCAGCATGCCGCCCACCGCAACCGGCAGCAGCCCGAGGATCCAGGCCGACATCCGGCCCTCGGCCGACAGCACCCGCACCTGGGCCACCAGCTTCAGGCGGGCGCGGATGATCTGGCTGATGTTGCCGAGGATCTCGGCCAGGTTGCCGCCGGTTTCACGCTGGATCAGGACGGCGATGATCACGTAGCGCAGGTCGGTCAGCGGGATGCGGCCGGCCATGTTGTGCAGCGCCTCGCTCATCGGTACGCCATAGTTGATCTCTTCACGCGCGATGCGGAACTCGCCGCTGAGCGGTTCGGGCAGCTCGTTGCCGACGATCTGCAGCACGTTGGTGAACGAGTGGCCGGCCCGCAGCGCGCGCGCGATGAAGTCAGCCGCATCCGGCAGCTGTTCCTCGATGCGTATCAGGCGCCGCCTGCGTGCGCGCCGCACGAACCACAGCGGCAGCAGGGCGGACAGCAGCGCCACCCCAAGACGTATCGGCAGCGGCAGCGGCCAGCGCAAGGTCAGCAGCCCGCCCAGGAGCAGCATAGCGCCCGATCCCAGCAGGAAGTGCTCGACCGACCACTTCAGGCCCGACTGCACCAGCAACTGGTCGATCCGCTTCGCGATCGCCATCCGGTGCAGCAGGCGATCGACCACGTCGTGGCGGCTGAAGCGGCGCTGCTTGAGGATCGAAATGCGTTCGCTGGCGCGGCTCGCGCTGCCCGACATCAGCTGGAGCCGCCGCGCCACGCGCCTGGCCGCCGAACCGTGCGAATTGATCCACCACAGGTAAGTGCCTTCGATGCCGAGGATGATGGCAGCGAACAGGAACACGATGAAACCGTAGAACATGATATCCATGCGAAGCTCCGCGCGAATGCCGCCTAGGTGAAAATACGGTCCGGGTCGAACGTATCTTCCGGCACCGGGGCGCCGAACATCCTGAGACGATCGGCGAAGCGCGGACGCACGCCGGTGGCGCAGAAATGGCCCTGCACCTTGCCGTCGGCGTCGATGCCGGTCTGCTCGAAACGGAAGATCTCCTGCATCGAGATGATCTCGCCTTCCATGCCGGTGATCTCCTGCATGCTCACCAGCTTGCGCGTGCCGTCGGTCAGGCGCGTAGCCTGCAGGATCACGGTGATGGCCGAACAGATCTGCTGGCGGATCGCACGCGGGGTCAGGCTCACGCCGGCCATGCCGACCATGTTTTCCAGGCGCGCGAGCGCATCGCGCGGCGTGTTCGAGTGGATCGTCGCGAGCGAGCCTTCGTGGCCGGTATTCATGGCCTGCAGCATGTCCATTGCCTCGGCGCCGCGCACCTCGCCCAGGATGATGCGGTCGGGACGCATGCGCAGCGAGTTGCGCACCAGCGCGCGCTGCGTCACTTCGCCCTTGCCTTCGATGTTCGGCGGGCGCGTTTCCAGGCGCACCACGTGCGGCTGGCGCAGCTGCAGCTCGGCCGCGTCCTCGATGGTCACGATGCGTTCGTTGCTGGGAATGAAGCTGGAGATCAGGTTCAGCATCGTGGTCTTGCCGCTGCCGGTGCCTCCCGAGATCAGGATGTTGATCTTGGCCGCCCCGAGGCTCTCGAGCACCTTGACCATCGGCGGCGTGACGCTCTTGTAGTCGAGCAGGTTCTGCACCGTGAGCGGGGTCGCGCCGAAACGGCGGATCGACACCAGCGGGCCGTCGACCGCGAGCGGCGGGATGATCGCGTTGACGCGCGAGCCGTCCGGCAGGCGCGCATCGACCATCGGACTGGATTCATCGACGCGGCGGCCGACGCGCGAGACGATCTTTTCGATGATCTTCATCAGGTGCGCGTTGTCGTGGAACGTGATGTCGGTAAGTTCCAGGCGTCCGCGGCGCTCAACGTAGACCTGGTTGCAGGTGTTGACCAGGATGTCCGACACGCTCGGGTCGTTCAGCAGCGGCTCGAGCGGCCCGAAGCCCAGCATCTCGTGCTGGATGTCGAGCACCAGGTGATGGCGCTCCTGCTGGTTCAGCACGATGCGTTCTTCCTCGATGATGCGCTGGACCAGCAGTGCGAGCTCGTGCTTGAACTGCTCGCTGGTCAGGCGCTTGAGGCGCTCCAGGTCGATCCGGTCGAGGATCATCTGGTGCATCGTTTTCTTCAACTCCTGGTAGGCTTGTTGCGCCACCGCCGGAACCGGCTGGTATTGGCGCTCCTCGTCGGATCCGGACAGGCGCTCGCGCAGGGACATGAAACGACTCCTTGAAGAATTAATAATCGCCGTCGGTGCGTCCGAACAGGCGGTCGAACAGGCCGTTCCTGGACTCGACGACGCGGCGTGCCGTCACCACTTCGACCAGGTCGGCCAGGCTGCGCGCCGCAGCGCTGCCGCGCGCCAGCTGCAGCACCGGAATGCCCTGGTTCACCGAATCGGTGACGGCGATGTAGTCGTTCGGGACGGTGTGCAGCACTTCCGCGCCCAGTGCCGCATGCAGGTCCTGCAGGCGCAGCTTGCCGCCCTTCTCGTAGCGGTTGACGATCAGGCGGATGTTGTCGCTCATGTAACCGAGCGAGCGGAAGATGTCGAGCAGGCGGCGCGCGTCGCGGATGTCGGGCAGGGCCAGCTGCAGCACCGGGTAGATGGCGTCGGTGCTGTCGAGCGCACGCAGCGACACCGCGTCGATCTGGCGGCCGACGTCGAGCAGGATGTAGTCGTAGTGCTGGCGCGCCACGCGCAGGATCGTATCGATGTGCTCGGGCTTGGCCTCGCTGGTCTGGGCCGGATCGTCGGCCGCGGCCAGCACCCCGAAGCCGGGCACCACATGCACCAGACAGGATTCGAGGAAGGGGCCGTCGATGCGCGCGATCTGCTGGCACACGTCGGACAGGGTCATCGCCGGCTTCTGGTCCGAGACATACAGGGTGGCGTCGCCGAACTGGCGGTGCAGGTCGATCAGCAGCACCTTCTTGTCGGCCAGGGTCGCCAGTGCATGGCCGAAGTTGGTCGAGATGAAGGTCGCGCCGCTGCCGCCCTTGCAGGCGATAAAGGCAAGCACTTTACCTTCGCGCATCGAAGCCACGCCGGCGCTGGCGACGATGCGGTCGATCGCCTCGTGCAATGCGCGATGCACCAGCGGCAGCTGCAGCACGTCGCGCACGCCGGCGCGCATGGCGCGGATCAGGAGGTCGGGATGGTGGTTATCCGTGAGCAGTATGAAATGCGCGGCCGCATAGTGGCGGGTCAGGCGCTCGAACAGGTCGCCGTCCGCGACATCGGCGTCGCTGGTATCGACGATGACCAGGGCGGGCGAGTCAGTCAGCGGGCGGTCGAGCGCGTCGCGCAGGGTGGCGCGGCTGGCGGCGACGTTCAGCGGCGGTACGCGTGCGGCGCCTTGCGAGGCGATCTCCGCGTAGAGCTGGGCGTCGCGACTGATCAGGAGGGCGTTCATCGGATTCCTCGAAACGGCGTTCGGTCAAGATCATGCTGGGGTTGAAAAGGGCGAAGGGTCCAGAGCGGGTTGTCCGGCGCCGTGTCATCTCGCGCCGTTCCCGAGCAGCGACTGGCTGGCATTGGCATCGGTTTCCTTGAACGAACGCTGGTAGCGTTCGTTGGCGGCGCGCGCGGCGGCGCCGTCCACACCGAGGCTGGGATTGGCGTTGGCGGCGGCGGCCGGGTCGATGACCTGGGCGCTCAGGTTGGCGCGCACGGCGACGCCGAACTGCTCATTGAAACGCGGGGTCGTGCTGCAACCCTGCAGCGCGACCAGCAGGACCACGAGCGGGAACGGATTGCGTCTGAAAGACATGGCTTGCTCCTATTTCAATTCGAAGCCACCGGCGCTGTGCGACCGCGGCGGCGTCAGGACGAGTGCGGATGCCGCCGCGGTCGAGGTCTCGGGCGCGGGGCCGTCCAGGCGGCCGCCGAGCATCAGGGCAGCGCGCGATGGCGTCCCCACCTTATCGGTCGGCAGCTGATAAGCGGCCCCCGGCAATGGCTTGACCAGGTGGGCGGTGATCACGAACACCAGTTCGGTGCGATCCTGCTGGTAATCGGTACTGCGGAACAGCGTGCCCAGCACCGGCACTTCGCTGAGCATCGGCAGCCCCTTCAGGTTGGTCACCAGATTGTTCTTGATCAGGCCGCCGATCGCGAAACTTTGGCCGTCGTACAGCTGGACTGTGGTACTGGCGCGGCGCGTGGTCACGACCGGCAGGATCGCCGTGCCGCTGAAACCGTTTGCCGACAGGCCGATGCCATCGCGCGACAATTCCGAGACTTCGGGCGCGACCCGCAGGTTGATGCGCCCGCCCGCCAGCACCGTCGGCGTGAACCGCAGTCCGACGCCGAACTCCTTCTCTTCCAGCGAGACCCGGTTGTTCTCCTGCGCGACCGGAATGTAGAACTTGCCGCCGGCAAGGAAGCTGCCTTCCTGGCCGCTGATCGCCATGACGTTCGGTTCGGCCAGCACGCGCACCAGGCTGTCCTGCTTGTCGGCGGCGGCGGACAGCTTCCCGCGGTTGGACTTGATGGCATCGACCTGCCCTTGCGCAGTGCCGGTCAGGAAGTTCGACAGCAGGGTCGCCGCCCAGCTGCCCGAACCGAAACGCCAGTTGGCGCCGGTTTCCAGGCGTTCCAGCAGCGTCTTCGAGACCTCGGCGACCTTGACCTCGAGTTGCACCTGCTGCGGCGCACTGACGGACAACATGTTGATCACGCGGGCCCCGGGCGCTCCGGAAGAGGCATTGCCCTGGTTCGGCGCATCCTCCTTTGCGGGCACCGCCAGCGCATGCAGCGGACGGCGCACATAGGCGCTGGCCAGCTCGAACGCACGCGTCACGGCGCCGGCATCGCTGACGGTGCCGCTCAGGACCAGCGTGTCGGCCGCGGCCAGCACCTTGATGTCGCGCTCTTCCGGCATGGCCGCCGCCAGGGTCGCCTGCAGGGCCGACGGATCCATCGCCACCGTGATGTCGATCACGCTGCACAAGCCGCTTTTTCCCTGCACGATCATGTTGGTGGTCCCGACATCGACACCGGCGATGTACAGCGTATCCGGCGCCACCAGCAGGGCCTGCACCACCGCCGGGTTGCCGACGCTGCGGTGCTGGACCGCTTCGGGCAGGCGCATCAGGCTGGACTTGCCGGCTTGCAGGGCCAGCTGTGCGGGGCGCGCGGCTTCTCCCTGGCAGTTCGGTCCGATCTCGGCGCGCGGCTGGCCCCCGTTCTCCGCGGCCTGCGCGGTGGATTTGGCGGCGAACGCGGGCCCGGCGGCGCCCAGCGCCAGGCCGGCGGCGAACAGGCAGCGGAGAATCGGCGTTGGCGTTGGCGTTATGCATCCGTTCATGGCATTACCTCAGACTGGATTCAGAAGCATTCCTGCGTCATGCGCAGGCCATTGAGCACGCTGACGCAGTTGCGCCGCACCGGGACCGCCACCCTGCTGACGACCGGCGCCGGACGTGCCGCCGCGACACGCCTGGGAGCCGGCTTGGGCGGCACCGGCGCCGGGGCCGGCGTGTCCGGCAGCAGGGTCAGCTTGGTGGCGCCGCGGGTCAGCGCCGATTGCGGATCAACCTGGTTGCGCAGGGCCAGCGACAGCGTGCCGACGCTGCGCGCCAGGTCGAGTGTTTCGGCCTGCTCGGGCGTGACTTCGAGCGTGACGGCGTTGACCACCTTCGGCTTGGTCTCGTCGCGGTTGACTTCCTGCGCGATCGCCAGCACCAGGATCCGTTCCAGCACGATCTTCGAGATGCTCTGCTCACGCTCGTTCGTCCCTGGCGGCGCCAGTTTCTGGGTGCTGACGATGATGTCGACGTAATTGCCCGGCAGCGCAAAGCCGGCCACCCCGATCACATCGTTGACGCGCACGGTGATCGCCCGCTTGCCCTCCGCAATCAGGGCCGACAGTCCGCCCAGGGTGCCGGCCGGCGCCAGCTTGGCTTCGGTGACCGGCTCGCCCATCTGCAAGTTGTTCTTGAGCACACGGCCACCGAGCTTTTGCGGATCGGTGAACGCGCCTTTCGGCATGCTGTCCGAGGGCCACTCGGCCAGCTTCAACATGTCGGGCGCCAGGCGCTGGCCGAGGCTGATGTCGCCGGCGGCCACGACCACGTGTCCGCCCGTGCTGCCCGGCTGGTTCAGTAGCCAGCGCGAGGCGAAGATCACGGCGGCCAGCCCGAACAGGATGGCGACGGCCATCACGATGTAGGCACGTTTGTTCTTCATTCAAGCCTCCGCACCGCCGGTGATGAACATGCTGCGCCAGGCCTGCTCGACCGCCGCCACGCTCAGGCGCGGAGCGATCCCGGCAAAGCCGGCGAAGTCGGCAATGCGTTCGATCAGCTCGCCCGGATAGCAGGCCAGCAGCATCCTTCCGGATTGCGGATGCAGCACGTTGATCAGGTGATCGGCCGCCGCCTCGTCGTATTCGATGCGGCGCATCCGGCACTGGCGCCGCAGCAGGCCGCGGTAGGCGGCCGGCGGCCATGCGCCGATGTCGGCCTTGTAGCCGATACGGCGCAATGCGGCATCGTCGAACGCGCTGGCCGGATCGATGTTAGTGGCGAACACGACGGCGACATCGAAGGGCACCGGCTCGGTCTGGCCGCCCTGCAGCGCCAGCTGGTCGATGCCGGTGTCGAGCGGACCGATGAAGCGGTTGAGCAGTTCGGCGGCCGGCAGGCGCTGGCGCCCGACGTCGTCGATCACCAGCATGCCGTTGTTGGCCTGCAGGTGGGGCGGCGCGTGATACACGCCTTCGTCGACGTCATAGCGCAACTCGAGCATGTCGCGGCTCAGTTCGGCGCCTACATGCACCAGCGGACGCTGGGAAACCATCCAGCGCGCATCGCAGCTGCGGCGCTCCTCCTGCTGGCGCGCATGCGGGGGCGGCGCCAGGTGCAGGGCCGGATCGTACAGGCGGATCACCTGGCGTCCGACGATCAGCGCGTAAGGCACGGCAATCGGCCCCGGCAGCAGACGCCCGAGCTTGCGCGCCAGCTGTGTCTTGCCGCTGCCGGATGGACCATGCAACAGCAGCGAGCGGCGCGCGTACAGGGCCGCGCCCAGCACCGCGCGCGCGCCGGCCGCCAGGCCGTCGTCGCCCAAGGCGGCGGCCAGCTGGGCCGGCGTGACGCGCTCGGCATCGGCGTGGCGCAGCGCCTGGCGCTCGACCACGGCGCGATACGACGCCAGCGTGACCGGGGCCGGCCCGACGTAGCGGCAGCGCGCCAGCGCATCGGCGGCGCTGCGCTGGCCGGCCGGCGTCAACTGGTACTGCATGTCGATGTCGGATTCGCCGCACCAGGCCACTTCCACCTGTTGTTCGGCGATCAGCGGATTGAGCACCTCGCGCAGTACGCTGATCGACAAGCGCAGCTTGCCGGCCAGGACCGCCAACGGCGCCTTGCCGCCGGCCTGGATCGCCTTCAGCACCAGATCGGTGACGAAGCGGACATCGAGACCGGTATCGCGCACCGTCTTGGCCTGGCGCGGCAGGATCGGCGCGATCTCCGGCATGGAAGCGAAATCCGGCGCCGGGGGCACGGCGCGCGGCGCCGTGGCGGTACTGCCTGTCGATAGCGTTTCAAACATCGGAATCCCCTATAAAACTGCATGTTTTCCGAAAAGCGTCGGAATTGATTCTATCGACCCTTCCCGGCACATCCTTGCGTTTCGCCAAAGGCGGCCTCAGCCGTAATGCCGGACCAGGACAGTGATCGTGCCGGCCGCGATCGCGACACCATAGGGAATCGAACCGGCACTTTGCCGTTCCGGTGAAAACAGACGCCCCAGGTTGCCCAGGGCCAGCTGCAGGCGCCCGCGCAGCAGCAGCACGGCCAGCGCCATCACACCGCCAATGCACCAGGTCAGCACGGCGATCGCAATCGCTTCATGCGGGCCGGTAAAGGCCCCGACCACGGCCATCATCTTGACGTCCCCGGCGGCCATGCCGCGGACGAGGTAAAACGGCAGGAACAGCGCCAGGCCGGTGCCCATGCCGCCAAGTGCGGCCAGCAGGGAAGCGCCGGGATTGGCGGACAGCAGGTGCAGCACCAGTGCGCCGGCCAGTCCCGCCAGCAGCAAACGGTTCGGAATACGGCGCGTCATCAGGTCATTCATGGCGGCGCTGCAGACCAGCAGGAGCAAGGCCACTTCAAGGTACTGTTCGATCGGCATGGCATACTCCGGAATAAAAAAAGCCCTCCGGGCCTGGACCCGGAGGGCAACGCACTTGTTAAGCCTGGCCTTTCAGTGCGTTCAGGACTTTCGAGAAGATCGTGTTGACCTCTTCGCCGACATCCGTTGCAACGGTGGCCATTGCGACACCGATCAGCGCGGCGATCAGGCCATACTCGATGGCGGTCACACCGTTCTCGTCAGCAACGAAGGCTTGGACTGCAGCGATGAACTTGCTCATGACTTACTCCCATATGGTAGGTTGATAAGAAGGACACCGACCGGAAGGCGCTGCCTGCGAAAACTGCGCTTCTTGCGACTGGCTGCTTCGCATTTCCGTGTCAGTGAGTTCACTATAAAATGTGATGCAGCGCGGCAAATTGACCATACTCAACTTTCCCCATGGAACTATTTTTTAACTAAAAGAATGTTTGCCGTTGCTGGCCGGGCACGCCGGTTGCGCCGGGCTAATCCGAGGTCAATCCACGATCAAAAATTGTTTTTCGACAATTGCCTAGCAGATATAAAGCAACTATCCTGTTTTGCTTGCGATTTGTGTGCCGAGAACGACATGGACTTGCTTCTGGAACACATGGTGGACATGACCGGCCACCGCGACCACGCGATGCTCGATATTTCCGTGATCTCGGCGGTGCAGGAACTGTCCGGCGCCACCCGGGCGCGCATGCTGCACAGCGCCTACCAGGCCGACCCGCGCCTGCCCGGCGCCTTCGAACGGCGCCAGCACCATGGCGCCGAAAGGCAGTGGCTGGCGGTGGTCGACGTCGACCATTTCAAGGCCGTCAACGACAAGTTCGGCCACCTGTACGGCGACGAAGTGCTGATCCTGATCGCCAACCTGCTGCAATCCTCGTTCCGCCCAGGACCGGGTGTTCCGCTTCGGCGGCGAGGAATTCATGGTGCTGCTGCGTTCCACCACGCTGGACAACGCCTGGAAGATCATCGAGCGCTTTCGCAGCAACGTGGAACATCATCCATTCCCGCAAGTCGGCCGGATCACGGTCAGCGTCGGCTTCGTCAGCCTCAGCGCCTTCGAATCGCCGGTGGTCACCCTCGGCCACGCCGACCAGGCCCTGTACCACGCCAAGAGCGGCGGCCGCAACCGCGCCTCCCACTACGACGACCTGGTCTCGCACGGCGTGCTGCAAACGGTGGCCTCGAACGACACCGCCGAATTCTTCTGACCTTGCGCAGCGCCGGGAACACGCGGCAGGTGTGTTAATCTCGCCGACCATGGAACTTCGCCAACTGCGCTATTTCGTCGCCATCGTCGATCACGGCTCGCTGTCGCGCGCGGCGCTGGTGCTGCACGTGGCGCAGCCGGCGCTGACCCAGCAGTTGCGCCAACTGGAGGACGAACTGGGCGTGCAGCTGCTGCACCGCTCGGCGCAGGGCGTGCTCAGCACCGACGCCGGCAAGGTCTTCTATGAACATGCGCTGGCGATCCTGAAGCAGGTCGCGGATGCCCAGGCGGCGGTGGTGCAGTCGGCCGAGCGGCCATCGGGCAGCGTCACGCTCGGCCTGCCGCACAGCATCTCGGGCGCGCTGGCCCTGCCGCTGTTGAGCGCGATCCGCCAGCGCTATCCGGAAATCACGCTGCAGCTGACCGAGGAACTGACCGGCAACCTGGCCGAGCAGCTGCGCTCCGGCCGCGTCAACCTGGCGGTGCTGCTCGACGACGGCCAGCTGGGCGGCTTCGCCACCATCCCGCTGGTCGAGGAAGAACTGCGCTTCATCTGCCGCGCCGATGCGCCGCTGGCCGGGCGCAGCAGCGTGAGCCTGCGCGAAGCGCTGGACACGACCCTGATCCTGCCCGGCCTGCAGCACGGCGTGCGCCCGCGTATCGAGAGCACCGCGCGCGCCGCCGGCCTGGCCGTGCGCGACGTGATCGAGATCAATTCGATCGCCATCTTGAAATCGGCGATCCTGGCCGGCATGGGCGCCACCATCCTGCCGGTGGCACCAGTGCTGGCCGAAGTCGAGCGCGGTGCCATGCGCGCGCTGGCGATCCGCGATCCCGCCATGTCACGCGCGGTGGTGCTGTGCACCTCGCGCAATATCCCGCTCACGAACGCGGCCGCCGCGGTCAGCCGCCTGGTGGCGCAGGTGGCGCGCGACCTGTGCGCCGGCGGCGCCTGGAGCGGCGCCCGTCCGCTGTCCGAATAAGCTTTCAAACGCGACCTGCTGCGCCTGCACCACTCCCGAGGGCCATAAGTATTTCTTATGCCTCCATCCCGATTCCGTATTTCCGTATACGTCAACTTGTCTCTACACTCGAACCAAAGCCGCAACAAAGCGGCGCAGGGTCCGCCCCCAGGATGACGCCTACCCGGCGCATTTGCCCGGCGGACCGGCTCACAACATCATTGGAGACAACATGCCTGACACCGTCCTGGGCCAGGGCGCGCCCGCGCCTGCCGCCGCATCTGCTCCCCCCGCCTCTTCCGTTCCCGCCGGCACGCCTGAGCGCCTGAAGGACGTCAGCCTCGACGACAAGTACACCGCCACCACCGGCAAGATCTTCCTGTCCGGGATCCAGGCGCTGGTGCGCCTGCCGATGATCCAGAAGCTGCGCGACGAATCCGCGGGCCTGGACACGGCCGGCTTCGTGTCCGGCTACCGCGGCTCGCCGCTGGGCGGCCTGGACGAAAACCTGTGGCAGGCCAAGGGGCACCTGGAAGCGAAACAGATCCAGTTCGTGCCGGGCGTGAACGAAGACCTGGCCGCCACCGCCGTCTGGGGCACCCAGACCGTCGACCTGATCGGCCCGGCAAAGCACGACGGCGTGTTCGCGATGTGGTACGCCAAGGGTCCCGGCGTGGACCGCTGCGGCGACGTCTTCAAGCACATGAACCATGCAGGGACGTCGAAACACGGCGGCGTGCTGCTGGTGGCAGGCGACGACCACGGCGCCTACTCGTCCACGCTGCCGCACCAGTCCGACCACATCTTCGCCGCCTGCATGATCCCGGTGCTGTACCCGTCGAACGTGCAGGAATACCTGGACCTCGGTGTGCATGGCTGGGCGATGTCACGCTTTTCCGGCTGCGCCGTGGCGTTCAAGGCGCTGGCGGACACGGTCGAATCAAGCGCCTCGGTCGATGCCGATCCCTTCCGCGTCGAGGTCAAAATACCGCAGGATTTCGCGATGCCCGAAGGCGGCCTGAATACGCGCCTGTCCTCGGTGCCGCTGGGGACGCAGGCGCGCAACCAGGAAGCGCTGATGCAGGACTATAAGATCTATGCGGCCCTGGCCTATGCGCGCGAGAACAAGCTGAATCGCACCGTCATCGACAGCCCGGACGCCAAGTTCGGCATCATCGCCTCCGGCAAATCCTACGTGGACGTGCTGGAAGCGCTGGAAGAACTCGGCATCGACGAAGCGATGGCGGCGCGGGTCGGACTGCGCCTGTACAAGGTGGCGATGATCTGGCCGCTGGAGCCGGACGGCGTGCGCGAATTCGCGCAGGGCCTCGAAGAGATCCTGGTGGTCGAGGAAAAGCGCCAAGTGGTCGAATACCAGCTCAAGGAACAGCTGTATAACTGGCGCGACGACGTGCGCCCGCACATCGTCGGCAAGTTCGACGACAAGGGCGAGTGGGTGGCGCCGCGCGGCGCATGGCTGCTGCCGCCGAAAGCCGACTTTTCGGTGGCGCAGGTGGCGCGCGTGATCGCCGGCCGGATCGCGCGCCTGAACCTGGACGACCCTACCCGCGCGCTGATCAAGGCGCGCCTCGCATTTTTGGAAGCCAAGGATGCGGTCCTGATGAAAGCCGTGACCACGCCGTTCCGGCCGGCCTTCTACTGCTCCGGCTGCCCGCACAACACGTCCACCAAGGTGCCCGACGGTTCGTTCGCACTGGCCGGCATCGGCTGCCATGTGATGGCGACCTCGATCTACCCTTCGATGAACAAGCTGACCACCCACATGGGTGGCGAAGGCACGCCGTGGATCGGCCAGGCCGCGTTCTCGAACGTGCCGCACGTGTTCCAGAACCTGGGCGACGGCACCTATTTCCACTCGGGCTACCTGGCCATCCGCGCGGCGCTCGCGGCGAAGGTCAACATCACCTATAAGATCCTGTACAACGATGCGGTCGCGATGACCGGCGGCCAGCCGGTCGACGGCATCACCTCGGTGCCGCTGATCGCCCGGCAGATGGCGGCCGAAGGCGTGAAGCGCATCGCCCTCGTGACCGAGGATTTGTCGCGCTACGAGGACCGCTCCGCCCTGCCGGCACTGGTCACGATCCACGATCGCAAGCACATGGACGACGTCCAGCGCGAGCTGCGCGAACTACCCGGCGTGACGGTGCTGATCTATGACCAGACCTGCGCCGCCGAGAAGCGCCGCCGCAGAAAGAAAGGGGAATTCCCGGACGTGGCGAAACGCATGGTGATCAACGACGCCGTGTGCGAAGGCTGCGGCGATTGCGGCGTACAGTCGAACTGCGTAGCTATCCTGCCGAAGGAGACGGAATTCGGCCGCAAGCGCACCATCGACCAGTCGTCCTGCAACAAGGATTACTCGTGCGCGAAAGGTTTCTGTCCGAGCTTCGTCACCGTCGAAGGCGGTACGCTGAAGAAGAACAAGGCCAGCGCCGGCAAGACTGTCGATGCCGACTGGGGCGCGCTGCCGCAGCCGCGGCTGCCTTCGATCGCAGCGCCCTACAACATCCTGATCAACGGCATCGGCGGCACCGGCGTGATCACCGTCGGCGCGCTGATGGGCATGGCGGCGCACCTGGAGGGTAAGGGCGCCTCGGTGCTGGACATGACCGGCATGAGCCAGAAGAACGGTTCCGTCACCTCGCACGTGAAAATCGCGGCATCTCCGGAACGCCTGCGCGCCCAGCGCATCGCCACTGGCGAAGCGGACCTGGTGCTGGGCTGCGACATGCTGACCACCGGCGCTCTAGATGCCATCTCGAAGATGCGTCCGGGCCGCACCATGGTCGTGGTCAATTTGCACGAGCAGCCGACCGGCACCTTCGCCCAGCAGAGGGATTGGGAATTCCCGACCACGCAGGTGCGTTCGCTCATCGAGGAAGCCGTGGGTGGCGCCACCGGGGTCGACTTCCTCGACGCCACCAGGCTGGCCACCGCGCTGATGGGCGACTCGATCGCCGCCAACCTGTTCATGCTGGGCTACGCCTGGCAAAAGGGCCTGGTGCCGCTGTCGGAAGCGTCGCTGCTGCGTGCGATCGAACTGAATGGCGTGGCGGTGGCGCCGAACCAGCGCAGCTTCCTGTGGGGCCGCCGCGCCGCCGTCGACCTCAAGCGCGTCGAGCAGGTTGCGGTGCCGGCGCAAACCATCGTGGTGCAGATGCCGCAGGGCCTGGATGCGATCGTCAGGAAGCGCGTCGAATCCCTGACCGCCTACCAGGACGCCGCCTACGCCGCACGCTATGCAGCGCTGGTGGCGCGCGTGCGCGAGGCCGAGCAGGCTCGGGGCCTGGGCAACAGGCTGGCCACGGCGGTGGCGAAATCGCTGTTCAAGCTGATGGCCTACAAAGACGAATACGAAGTGGCGCGCCTGTACACCGACGGCCGCTTCGTCGAACAACTCAAATCCCAGTTCGAAGGCGACTTTTCATTGAAATTCAACCTGGCGCCGCCGCTGTTCGCCAAGAAGGACGCCAGCGGGCACATGGTGAAGGCCGAATTCGGTTCCTGGATGTGGGGCGCGTTCAAGCTGCTGGCGAAAATGAAGGGCTTGCGCGGCGGCGCGTTCGACGTGTTCGGCTACTCGGCCGAGCGCCGCATGGAGCGCGCGCTGATCGGGGAATACCGGACGATGATCGAAGGCTTGCTGGAGACGCTGGACGGCGGCAACCATGCGCTCGCGGTCGAACTGGCGGCACTGCCGGAACAGATCCGCGGCTTTGGCCACGTCAAGGAACAGGCCGTGGCCGCGTACCGGGCACGCAAGGCGGAACTGCTTTCCGGCGATGTGAAAAAACGCGCCGCCTGAGTTGGCCGCCGGCCCATCACCGTCGTTCCCGCGCAGGCGGGAACCGAAGCTGAGTTACCGAAGTCGCCCAGGCTGCAATTTCTGATGCGCAGTATGGGTCCCCGCCTACGCGGGGACGACATGCAAGCGCTATTAACTCCTCTTTGCGCACCCGAAAGACCGATTCTTGACGTTTACGTTAACGTCATATACCGTACAAAGAACACCTGTTCGCTTCCGACATTCCAAGGAACACCATGAACGACATCACGCCCGCCACCAAACTCGACCTGCCGGAACAGCCCAAACTGGCCAACAAAGTGCGTTTCGTGACCGCGGCCTCGCTGTTCGACGGCCATGACGCCTCGATCAACATCATGCGCCGCATCCTGCAATCGAACGGCGCCGAGGTCGTGCACCTGGGCCACAACCGTTCGGTCGACGACGTCGTCACCGCCGCCCTCGCCGAAGACGTGCAGGGCATCGCCATCTCCAGCTACCAGGGCGGCCACGTCGAATATTTCAAGTACATGATCGACCTGCTGCGCCAGCGCGGCGGCGCGCACATTAAAGTGTTCGGCGGCGGCGGCGGCGTGATCGTGCCGAGCGAAATCGAGGAATTGCACGCCTATGGCGTGACCCGCATCTTCAGTCCGGAAGACGGCCAGCGCATGGGCCTGGTCGGCATGATCCGCTCGATGCTGCAAGCCTGCGACGTCGACCTGTCCGCGTATGCGCCGACCACCATCGCGCCGCTGCAGGCAGGCGCCATCGAACAGCGCCACCGTCCGCTGGCCCAGCTGATCACGGCGCTGGAAAACGGACAAGCCGATGCCGGCCTGTGCAAGCAGGTCATGGACACGGCCGAGTCACTGCGCGTGCCGGTGCTCGGCATCACCGGCACCGGCGGCGCGGGCAAATCCTCGCTGACCGACGAACTGATTCGCCGCATCCGCCTCGACCAGGGCGACCGCCTGAACATCGCGGTCATCTCGATCGATCCGTCGCGCCGCAAGTCCGGCGGCGCCCTGCTGGGCGACCGCATCCGCATGAATGCGATCAATCCCTGGAATGGGCAAACCCGCGTGTTCATGCGCTCGCTGGCCACGCGCGAAGCGGGTTCCGAGATCTCGCAGGCGCTCCCTAGCGTGATCGCCGCCTGCAAGGTCACCGGCTTCGACCTGATCATCGTCGAAACCTCGGGCATCGGCCAGGGCGATGCCGCCATCGTGCCGCACGTCGATCTGTCGATGTACGTGATGACGCCGGAATTCGGCGCCGCCTCGCAGCTGGAAAAGATCGACATGCTCGATTTCGCCGATTTCATCGCGATTAATAAATTCGACCGCAAGGGCGCCCAGGACGCGCTGCGCGACGTGGCGAAACAGTATCAGCGCAACCGCGAACTGTGGAGCAGACAGCCCGATGACATGCCGGTGTACGGTACCCAGGCCTCGCGCTTCAACGACGACGGCGTCACCGCCCTGTACCAGGGCCTGCTGCCGGCGCTGGCCGAACTGGGCCTGAAGGCGGATGCGCCCAGGCTGCCGCCGCCATCGCAAAAATACTCGAGCGGCCGCAACGTCATCGTGCCCCCTGCCCGCGCGCGCTACCTGGCCGAGATCGCGGACACCGTGCGCGGCTACCACAAGCACACCGCGACACAGGTGCAACTGGCGCGCGAACGCCAGCAGTTGGCCGAGACCAAACGCATGCTGGCCGCCGCCAACCGTGAGGTCGTACTGGACGACCTGATTCTCGAGCGCGACGGCGCCATGGATGCCGGCGCCAAGAAACTGCTGGCGATGTGGCCCGACATGCAGGCGGCCTATGCCGGCGACGATTACGTCGTCAAAATCCGTGACAAGGAAATCCGCACCCGGCTCGTGCAGAAAACCCTGTCCGGCACCACGATCCGCAAGGTGGCGCTACCGAAGTACCAGGACCACGGCGAGATTTTGCGCTTCCTGATGCTGGAAAACGTGCCCGGCTCCTTCCCGTTCACGGCCGGCGTGTTCGCCTTCAAGCGCGAAGGCGAAGACCCGACCCGCATGTTCGCCGGCGAAGGCGATGCCTTCCGCACCAATCGCCGGTTCAAACTGGTGTCGACCGGCATGGATGCCAAGCGCCTGTCCACGGCCTTCGATTCGGTCACGCTGTACGGCGCCGATCCGGCGCTGCGCCCGGACATCTACGGTAAAGTCGGCAATTCCGGCGTGTCGATCGCCACGCTGGACGACATGAAAGTGCTGTACGACGGTTTCGATTTGTGCAGCCCGGCTACCAGCGTCTCGATGACCATCAACGGCCCGGCCCCGACCATCCTGGCGATGTTCATGAACACCGCCATCGACCAGCAGCTGGATAAATTCGTGGCGGACAACGGGCGCCAGCCGACCGCCGACGAGGCGGCCAAGATCCGGGCATGGGTGCTGGCCAACGTGCGCGGCACCGTGCAGGCCGACATCCTGAAGGAAGACCAGGGCCAGAACACCTGCATCTTCAGCACCGAGTTCTCGCTGAAGGTGATGGGCGACATCCAGGAATATTTTGTCCACCACCAGGTACGCAATTTTTATTCGGTGTCGATCTCGGGCTACCACATCGCCGAAGCCGGCGCCAACCCGATCTCGCAGCTGGCGTTCACGCTGTCCAACGGTTTTACGTTTGTCGAAGCCTACCTGGCGCGCGGCATGCACATCGACGACTTCGCACCGAACCTGTCGTTCTTCTTCTCGAACGGCATGGACCCGGAATACACGGTGCTGGGCCGGGTGGCGCGCCGCATCTGGGCGGTGGCGATGCGCGACAAATACGGCGCCAACGACCGTTCGCAAAAGCTGAAATACCACGTGCAGACGTCGGGCCGCTCGCTGCACGCGCAGGAAATCGACTTCAACGACATCCGCACCACGCTGCAGGCGCTGATCGCGATCTACGACAACTGCAATTCACTGCATACCAACGCCTACGACGAGGCGATCACCACGCCGACCGACGAATCGGTGCGGCGCGCCCTGGCGATCCAGTTGATCATCAACCGCGAATGGGGCCTGGCCAAGAACGAGAACCCGAACCAGGGCGCTTACATCATGGAGGAACTGACCGACCTCGTCGAGGAAGCGGTGCTGCAGGAATTCGAGCGCATCGCCGAGCGCGGCGGCGTACTGGGCGCCATGGAGACCGGCTACCAGCGCGGCAAGATCCAGGAAGAGTCGATGCTGTACGAGCACAGGAAGCACGACGGCTCGCTGCCCATCATCGGCGTCAACACCTTCCGCAACCCGAAGGGGGCAAGCGCGCCGGCGACGATCGAACTGGCGCGTTCCACCGACGACGAGAAGCAGTCCCAGCTGGCGCGCCTGGAAGCCTTCCATAACCGCCACGCCGACCGCGCCCCGGCCGCCCTGGCGGCGCTGCAGCAGGCCGCGATCGACAACGACAACGTGTTCGCCTGCCTGATGGATGCGGTGCGCGTGTGCTCGCTGGGGCAAATCACGACGGCGCTGTTCGAGGTGGGCGGGCAGTATCGGCGCAATATGTAAACACCGTTCCACAGTCAAGGCGGAGGCGCGTCCGCCTTGGCTTTCCCCAAACCGGGGTCAGAGCTCGACTTCTAGAAATGTCCCGACAGACCTTGCCAAATTCCGGGCTCTGACCCCGGTTTGATGCTTCTCAGCCAATCCCGTGGGCATCTGTTGACTTGCTGCTCTAAAATGGTTCCAGGATCACTATGGAGTGTGTCATGCCGATCAAGCCGGAACAACTCGCCGCCCTGATGCACGAAGTCGAGCAGGAAGATCCGATCGATTTCGCCGACCTGCCCTTCCCCGAAGACGAAATGCGCCAGCTCGTTGCCACCCACCTGTGCGAGATGGCGGCGTCGATGGAAAGCTTCAGCACCGAAGACCGGCTGATGACCCTGCTGGCGGTCTCGGCCAAGCTGGTGCTGGAAAATATGGTGTTGCACGTGCAGTTGTTGCGGCGCCATGGCTTACCGGTTGGCGATAATGTCGAGGCCCTGCTCGGCCGCCTGCGCAAGGGCGACGAGCCACCGCCCTAAAAGAAAAATCAATGTTGATGCAGCATTAATTTGACTGTTGGTTCATTTCCCATAGGATACACATCCTGCCCTTTCGCAGTTGTTGTGGGTAAGATTTGCAACAATGCGTTCAACTTCGAAGACTTAAGCACTATTCCTTCGGGTATTATTGTTGGCGAGTAAATTCGCTGACAAAAGCGAAGTACCAGCCAACCCAAAAGGAAACCAGAGAGATGTCGCGCCAAGCCACCAAGCTCAAACTTACCGCCGCTATCGTTTCGGGCGCTTTCCTGATGGCGGGTCTGTCCGCCTGCGGACGCACCGAGTCCACCGCCACCCTGCTGGCCGAAGCCAAGCAGTATCAACAGAAAGGCGACCTGAAAGCCGCCCTGATCCAGCTGAAGAATGCCGTCGAAAAGAGTCCGGAAGATGGCGAAGCCCGGATGCAGCTGGCCATGCTGGAACTGGACATGGGCGATGCCGTGTCGGCCGACAAAGAGCTGCGCAAGGCGCGCTCGCTCGGTATTCCCGCAGAGCGCATCCTGCCGCTGCTGGGCAAGGCCGACATGCTGCAAGGTAAAACCAAGGAATTGCTGGACGATATTCCGGCCGACGTCGCCGCCAAGTCGGCGCCGCTGCTGGCCCTGCGCGGCGACGCCCTGCTAGCCACCGGCGAGCCCGACCAGGCCAAGGCTGCCTACGAGCAGGCGCTGGCGCTGAATCCGAACCTGGGCGAAGCCCTGCTCGGCCTGGCGCGCCATGCGATGATCAAGCGCGACCGCGCGAGCGCCGAAAGCATGGTCGCCGACGCCGTCACCAAGGATCCCAAGAATCCCGAAGTGTGGATGGCGCAGGGCGCCCTGCTGCGCCTGAGCGGCAAGACCGATGAAGCCTTGGCCGCCTACAACGAAACGCTGAAGCTCAAGCCGGACCACCGCAGCGCCCACATCGAAAAAGCCTATATCGAAATCTCGCGCGGCAAGTTCCCGGCCGCGAAGACGGAGATCGACGCCGCCGAAAAGGCGTCGCCGGGCAGCCTGCTGGTCACTTATACCCGTGCGCTGTACGAATTCTCGCAGGGTAAATATGGCGCCGCCCAGGAAGCGCTGCAAAAGGTCCTGAAAAGCGCACCCGACCACCTGCCGAGCGTGCTGCTGGCCGGCGCGTCGGAGCTGAACCTGGGCGCGACCCAGCAGGCCGAGCAGCACCTGCGCAAATACCTGGAGAGCAATCCGGGCGACGTCTACGCGCGCAAGCTGCTGGCCCAGACCCTGCTCAAGAGCGCGCAGCCGGCCGATGCCGCCGCCGCGCTGGCGCCGGTGCTGAAGGAGTCGAGCCAGGATCCGCAGCTGCTGGCCCTGGCCGGCGAATCTTATATGCAGGTGCGCGACTTTAACAAGGCCAGCAGTTACCTGGAAAAGGCCGCCGAGCTGGCGCCCAAGGCGGCCGCCGTGCGCACCTCCCTCGGCCTGTCCAGGCTGGCCCAGGGCGACCAGGCGCGCGGCTTGAGCGAACTGGAGCTGGCGACTTCGCTCGATCCGAAGTCGACCCAGGCCACGATCGCCCTGGTGCAGACGGAAATGCGGTTGAAGCACTACGACAAGGCGCTGGCCGCGGCCCAGTCGCTGGAAAAACAGCAGCCGGACAATCCGCAGGTGCAGAACCTGAAGGGCGCGGTCTACATGATCAAGGGCGACATCGCCAACGCCCGCGCCGCATTCGAAAAAGCGGTGGCGCAGCAGCCGACCTTCTTCCCGGCCGTGACCAACCTGGCGCGCCTGGACCTGCAGGACAAGAAACCCGAGGCCGCCAAGCAGCGTTTCGAGAAAATCCTGGAAAAGGACAAGAACAATATCGAAGCCATGGGCGCACTGGGCGAACTGGCGATGGTGCAGCAACGCCCCGACGAAGCCACCACCTGGTTCGAGAAGGCCAGCAACGTGAATCCGGACGCGGTGGGGCCAGCGGTCAAGCTGGGCATGCATTACCTGCGCATCAAGCAGCCTGAAAAGGCGGCGACGCTGGCGCGCAAGCTGCAGGCCGCGAATCCGACGAATGCCGAACTGCTCGAGCTGATGGGCCAGGTCCAGGTCGCGACCAAGGACGCGTCCGGCGCGCTGGACACCTACAAGAAGCTGGTCAACGTCATGCCGAAGTCGCCGCGCGCCCAGTTGCGCCTGGCCGGCGCCCAGCTGATGATGAAGGATGAAGCGGCTGCCGCCACCGCCCTGAAGCGCGCGGTCGAGCTGCAGCCCGATTTCATCCCGGCGCGCCTGGTGCAGGTCGACATGGCGATGCGTGGCGGCCGTCCGGACGAGGCCCTCGATATCGCACGCCAGCTGCAGAAGCTCAATCCGAAGGCCCCGGCCGGTTATGTCATCGAAGGCGACGTGATGCTGGCGCAGCGCAAGGCGGCCCAGGCGCTGCCGGCCTACGAGCAGGCCCTGGCGCTCTCGAAATCGTCGGAAGTGTTCGTCAAGACCCTGCAGGCGATGACCCTGGCCGGCAAGACCAAGGAGGTCAAGGCGCGCGCCCAGCAGTGGATGAACGAGCACCCGGACGACGTGCGCGTCGCCCTGATGGCCGCCGAGGGCAACCTGGCCTCCAAGGAATACAAGCAGGCGATCGCCCTGCTGCAGGGCGCCCAGAAACGCGCGCCGAACAATCCGCTGGTGCTGAACAACCTGGCCTGGGCCTATCAGCAGGAAAAGGATCCGCGTGCGCTCGAAACCGCCGAACAGGCGCTCAAGCTGGCCGGCGACAATCCGGGCGTGATGGACACCCTCGGCTGGATGCTGGTTGAACAGGGCAATACCACGCGCGGCCTGCCGCTGCTGCAAAAGGCCACCGGGCTGGCGCCGAATGCCGTGGAGATCCGCTATCACCTGGCGCTCGCCCTGCACAAGACTGGCGACAAGCAGGGTGCGCGCAAGGAGCTCGACAAGGTGCTGGCGCAGAATACGCCATTCCCGCAAATCGACGAAGCGCGCGCATTGCTGAAAACCTTATAAATTGTTAGTATATTTTTAATAAGTCATCCATACGCGAGGAGCCCCAAACCTGCTCCGCAAAGCGCAAGCTGAAATGCGCAGGTTGCAGCGACTTCGACCTGCCCGGTCCCCGCCAAGGGACCGGGCAAACCATGAACGAAGCGTCACCGAATGCAGGCCGGCGTCCCGGGAAAACAAAGGGCTGCTTTCGATGACGGCTTTTGACAAGCTCGGAAATCCTGAGGGAATGCCGGTCGGATCGCTATCGAACACTCATGTTTTCGGTGATCGCGATAATATGGCGCCCTCCTAATTTGAGGATGTTCATCGTGAACCACGATTCGTACGGGATCCGGCTTACCGATACTTCAGATGGCCGTAATTCGGCCAGCATGTTGATCAACAAGATGTATGCCTGGCGCGGCTATACCGGCACGCACCAGCTCACCGACGATCCCAATCGCATCACCCTGACCGCAACCGACAAGGGTGAAGTCGTGGGCACGCTCACGATCGGCATCGATGCCCCGATCGGCCTGATGGCGGACCAGGTCTTCAAGGAAGAACTGGACGCCCACCGTGCGCGTGGCGCGCGCCTGTGCGAGTTCACCAAGTTCGCGTTCGATCCCTCGGTGCGCTCGAAAACCTCGCTGGCCAACCTGTTCCACCTGGCGGTCATTTACGCCCGCGACATCCATCACTGCACCGATATCGTCATCGAAGTGAATCCGCGCCATCGCCGTTTCTACGAGCGGATGCTGGGTTTCGAGCAGGAAGGCGAATTGAAGATCAATCCGCGCGTCGAAGCGCCGGCTTATCTGCTGCGCGTGAACCTGGCTTATGTCACCGATCAGATCGAGCAGTTCGGCGGCACCTTCGATTCCGACGGCAGCACCACCGAGCGTTCGTTTTATCCCTACTTTTTCTCGCCGCGCGAAGAACGCGGTATCATCAACCGTCTGCTGCGCATGGATGAACCGCATACGCCATAATCCAGCCGGCAGCCGTTCTTTCGATCGATAGCCGATGCCGGCCATATGCGGCGTCAACATGTCCGCAATCCGTCTTACATCTTTCCTTCATCTTTCCTTCATTTTTTCCCGTTAATGAGCAATCCGTTCCGCTATGAACAGGCGTTTTCGCGCAATATCGGCTGGGTGACCGCGCAGGAACAGCAAACGCTGCGCGGCAAGCGCGTGGCGATCGCCGGCGGCGGCGGGGTCGGCGGCGTCCACCTGCTGACCCTGGCGCGCCTGGGCGTGACCCGTTTCCACATCGCCGACTTCGACACCTTCGACATCGTCAATTTCAACCGCCAGGTCGGCGCCATGATGTCGACCATCGGCCAGCCCAAGGCCGACGTGCTGGCGCGCATGGCCAGGGACATCAATCCGGAAATCGACATCAAGATCTTCCCCGAGGGCGTCGGCAGCGGCAACCTGAAGGCCTTCCTGGACGGCGTCGACCTGTACGTCGACGCGCTCGACTTCTTCGCCTTCGACGCGCGCCAGCAGACCTTTGCGATGTGCGCCGAGCTCGGCATTCCCGCGACGACGGCGGCGCCGCTGGGCATGGGCGCAGCCCTGCTCAACTTCATGCCGGGGCAGATGACGTTCGAACAGTATTTCCAGTGGGGCGATTTGCCGGACGAGGACAAGGCGATCCGCTTCGTGGTCGGCCTGGCGCCGGCGGGCTTGCACCGCCCTTACCTGGTGGTGCCGGAATCGGTCAGTTTCTCGGAACAGCGCGGCCCGTCCACCTTCATGGCCTGCCAGCTGTGCGCCGGCATCGTCGCCACCGAGGCGCTGAAGATCCTGCTCGGCCGCGGCAAGGTGCTGGCCGCCCCCTACGGCATGCAGTTCGATGCCTACCGCAACAAGTGCAAGCAGACCTGGCGCCCGGGCGGCAACAGCCATCCGATCCAGAAGCTGGCGATCGCGATCGGCAAGCGCCAGTTCGCGCGCAAGGCTGGCTGAACACAAGGCGCGGCGGCATTGCGCCGGCCGCGCCGGTCAATGCCCAAGGCGAAAAAAAACCACTGCGATTGCAGTGGTTTTTTTTTGATCCCGCAGACCCGGCGCACCGGGTCCGCGCTCGATCATTATTTCTGCTTGCGGCTGCGGGCGAAGCCCAGGCCCAGCAGACCCAGGCCCAGCAGGCCCAGCGATGCCGGCTCAGGCACTTCGTTGCTGAACACGACGTCCAGCGAACCGTTGATGATCTGGGTGCCGGTCGGAGTGAAGTTGTTCAGCTGGCCCGACTGGAACGACATGGCGTAGAACGGGTTCGGCGCGACGAAGAAGGCGCTGCCGGCGCCGGTCAGGTCGAACGTGGTGCTCGAACCGAAGCTGCCGCAGTTGATGCCGTTCGAACCGCAGGTGCTCAGCGACGGATCCAGGGTGCCCAGGCCCGACATCGGGTTACCGGTTGCCAGCAGGATGTCGTCGCTGGTGTTGTTCAGCGAGAAGGCGGTCGAACCATTGGTCGGGTTGCCATTTGCCACGGTGTTCACGTTGTCGTCCAGGTACATCGACAGCGAGCCCGAACCCGGCAGGAAGGTGAACGTGGTCGCGCCGTTCGCCGCAGTGCCGACGGTGCCCGAAGCGGTGTACACGGCGTACAGGCCGTAGTCGAAGCCCAGGCCGGTCTGGTTCGATTGCAGGGCGGTATTGCCGCCGTTGGTCACGAACTGGCCAGCGGACCAGTACAGCGACACGTTGAAGGTGCCGTCGGTATTGAAGGTCGCGACTTCGGTGTAGTTACCGGTGATCTTGTCAGCGGTGAACGGCGCGTTCACGGACGGGCCGGTCGGGTCAACGGTGAATGGGTTGAAAGTTGCGGCGTTGGCGGCAGCGCCAGCGAATACGGAAGCGGCTGCGATGGAGCAAGCGATGATCGACTTTGAAACAAATGCTTTCATTATGGGTCTCCTGGGGTAAAGGTGAGATCTGACGGAAACATTATTAGCAACTAACGTGCCAGTAAATTTTTTTACTTATAAATCAAAGACTTGAAATATATTTTAAAGCCTCGAAAATATTGGTGTAAAAAAATCCGACAGTATCTATTACCCTAAGTAAATTTGTTAAATGCATATTGGAAACTTTAATTGCTCAATTTCCATATTAATGCATTTTCCATCAAGAAAATTAGTTCCCGTTTCAGCCTTATTTATCCACCATGGGTTTGCGTACGATCACATTCCAGGTATTCCCAGACTTAAATTCCCTGGCGATTTCATAACCGGCCGCCAGCATCTTCTGGCGGATGTCCTCTTCCCGGAACGGGCTGTACAGAATGCCCTTGCGGATGCCCCAGTCATTGATCTTTTGTGCGATCCAGCGCAGCGGCGCAAAACCGCTCGGGTACAGCAGCACGTTGGCAGCCAGCGTGCCGCCGGGTTTCAGGACGCGCCGGATGTCGCGCAAGGCGCCGTCCACGGTCGGAAAACAGTGGATCGAATTGGCGATGTTGGCGGTATCGAAGCTATTGTCGGCAAACGGCAGGTCGGCCGCGTCGGCATGCTGGACCTGGACCTGCGGATCCTTGGCAAACCGCTTCCGGGCGCCGGCCAGCATCGACGGGGCATAGTCGATGCCGGTCACTTTGACCTGCGGCAGCTTCCTGCGGCGGCGCCAGCCCAGGATCATTTCCAGCAAGGTGCCGGTGCCGCAGGCGACTTCCAGGTGCTCGGGACCGAAATTCGGACCGAAAAAGCGCATCTGCGTGCCGATGGTGCTGTTGTAGGCAAACGTCAGGATAAAGAATCCGCGTATGTCGTACCACCACGGCTCCGATGAATAAGCCTCGGCGATTTCATCGCGCGTTTTACCGATCGTCATGGGCGTTCCTTGCTGTAATAAAGGTCAGAGACAGGAAATATAGGGGGTTCTGCAGGCTCAGGCAAGCTGCAGATACCGCAAGGAAAGATTTAATGCGCCGTCGACTGCGTCAACCGATCTGTTTCAGGCGATTGATGATGCCAGCTTCTTCGCGCGGCGAAAAGAAATAGGGAAAGAGCGAATGATCGTTGCCGGGATTGTCGCTGTTGCCAGCCAGTCTGGCGATCTGCTCGGTACCGTATGCCGTGCTGCCTCTCAGCAACACTGCCGGCGCCTGGACCCGAGGATTCGAGCGCACCTCGCACTCGACCTGGAAGCCGAGCATGGCTTCGTAAAAACGGCGATGGCGCGGATTGACCTCAATGAAGATTTCGCTGCAGTTGTGCAAGTCGCGGGCATAGATGAACGCCACATGGAACAGCGATGCCAGCATGGCCTTGGACTTGATGCCCGGATCGATCGCCAGCTTGATGATCTCGCACACCTTGCCGCTGCGGCGGTAAGGATCGATGCAATCCTTGAACACCTGGTCGGCCAGCAGGCCGACATCGGAATCCACGCCCATGCTCACCGTGCCGAAGACATTGCCTTCCTTGTCGGACGCCGTCAGCGTGATCTTGTTGGGATCGACGCCGATCTGGTGCGTGCCGGTATAGCCGCGCCATGCGTACATCTTGCTGATCAACATGCTGGCGGAATTGCGGCGCGCTTCGATGTCCGCCGCACGGATGCCGAACACGCGTTCGTTGATGGTGACCTCGGCAATGCTGGACGAATCCGCATGCGCACTGTCGGCTTGCGCGCCGATGTTGGCGGGCTCTGGCGCTAACGTATCGGTCATTCGAGATTCTCCAGGCAGGATCGGCGCGTCATGCACCGGTCGGACTGCTATGCATCATAGCATTTTTAGTTCTAAATTATCAATAAACTTGACAGAAAGAACTTTTATTACAGGTACCACATGTCAATATATGATTCTTTCTATTAAGAAATGTATGCTTTTTACGTGTTGTTTTTCTTGTTCTGTTGCAAGTGATGGTTCAATTGGTCGATCAGTTCGGACGCGGCGCCGACGATCTGTGCCGATTCGAACCCGGCCTTGGTCATCTCGCGGAAGAACGAACGTGCCAGGATCTTAGCGACATCTTCCGGATTGCGGTAGGCGGTACGCACCGATTCCCCCACCTGTTCGCGCGCTTCCTGCACCAGGGCAATCTGGGCGAAACGCGACTCCAGCAGGTGTTGCAACTGCTGCACCTGGATCGATTTGCCGATGAACAGGGCGGTGACTTCGAGCAGGCGCAAATCGGTATCGCCAAAGGCCGGCTGGTCCGCCGCATTGGCGGCATTGATCACGCCGACGATGCGCCCATCGATGCGCACCGGCGCGCACATCAGGCTGGCGCCGGACTGTCCCAGCCGCCGCGCCAGTTTGGCGAATTCGGATTGCCGGATATCGGCCACCAGCAGCGCTTTGCCGCTGGCCAGCACACGTCCGGCGATGCCCTCCCCGCGGCCGATCGACGTCTGCAAGGCAGCATCCGGAAACTGGCCGTGGCGGGCGACGATGCCCATGCGCTGGTCGGTGTCCTCGGCGCTGCCCAGCAGCATGATCGAACAACTGGCGGCACCGACCAGTTCCGCCGTCATGGCCGCCTGCCGGTTCAGGTTTTCCTCCAGGGTACCGCCCGCCAGGAAGTGCTGCAGGTCCTGCAACCGCAGCAGTGGATTGCGCGCATCGTTCATCCTCACCTCGCCGTCCATACACGTCAGAATTGCTTTAAATTCAATAGTATCCATGCATAGTATGCGATTAGCGCCGCGCTTGCCAGCACCGGACGACGCGTTCGTTCAATGCGGCTGGGCGCTGCGGGGCGAAATGAAGGCTTTATGAAACAGGTGGCGCGCCAGCATCAGCGGCGGCATGCGCAGCCAGTTGCCGCGCACATACAGGGCAAAGCGCGCCAGGCCGCTGAAGGCGTCGCGGCAGCTGGCGTGGTCCGGCAACAGCGCGCGTTCGAACAGGCGGTCCATCAGCCACAGCAGCGCGCGGGTGGGCGCGGCCCCGGCCAGCGCCGCCCGGACGGCCGGCGGCACCTCGGTGCCGAGCAGGTGCTGGCCGTAGCGCAAGGCATAGAACAGCGGCCGCCCGAGCTCGAGTTCATGCGCGCGCGCCGGCAGGGCATCCCAGAATCCCGACTGCGCGCCGAATTGCCCCAGCAGGCGATGCACATCGAGCAGGTCGCGCAAGCCCTTGTCGAATTCGCCATCGTAGAACAGGTGCACGGCGCTGTGCAACACCATGTCGCACGGCGCCAGCGTGGCCAGGCCGGCCTCGCCCTCGATCGGGCGGGCGGCCGCGCGCAGCTTGCCGGGGTCGGGACGCAGCGCCATCGTCTCCGGCACGATCGCATGGTGCACGTCGATGCTGCTCTTGCGGCGCACGTGCTGCATCGGCGGCAACTCGTGCATCCATGCGCGGTAGTAGCGCTGGTCGTAGGCGTCGATCCGGGTCGCGGCCCAGCCGTGCAGCATCAGCGCCGCCTCGACATCGTCCAGGCGCGCCTTCGGCACCATGATGTCGATGTCGTTGTACAGCCGGCCCGTGCCCGCATCCAGGGACGCCATGGTATAGGCGGCGCCCTTCAGCAGCAGCAGCGGCAAGCCGGTCGGCAGCAAGGCGGCGCGGATGCAGGCGACTTCGAAACGCACCGCCTGGCGATGGCGCGCGGCCAGCACGCGCACCCAGTCGAAGTGGGCGCGCGCCTGCGCCGGCACGGTGTCCAGCAGCCCGCGCGCCTCGATCATGGACAATAGCGCCGGAGTCAGGTTGGCGCTGGTGGCCTGGCGCAGCACCAGGTCCCAGTCGGCCAGCGTGAACACCCCGATGGCGGCCGGATCGCGCAGCGCATGCAGCAGCAGCGGCTGCCGGGCGGACCGGCGCAGCGCAGCCGGCGTCATGGCCGGCTTCATGGCTGCGGCCGTTCCAGCGCCGCGAACACGGCCATCGCCTCGTCCAGGTCGCTGTAGCGGAAATCGAAACTGGCGCAGCGCTCGATCACGCCGGCCAGCGTGCGAAATCCCAGCGCGCCCAGCTGGCTGTAGTTGAAGGCATTGTCCGCCACCCGCAAAAAGGCGCGCGCACGCGGGATCGGCGCCAGTTCGGTCACGGCGCCGGCTTCGTACTTCGGGAACACGATCCAGGCCGGCCGCGCGGTCTCGCGGGCGCGCGCGACGCTGTCATCCGGGGCCTTCAGGTGCGCCACCGTGCCCTTGGTGGTGTTGCTGACCGGGCGGCTGAGCACCGCATCCGGCACGAAGGCGCGCACCACGTCGATCGAGCGGTTCTTGAGGCTGACCGGGCGCGGCACCGGCACCAGCAAGCCGTCGTGCGGGCGGAACAGCGCCAGCTCGTCGGACAGCAGGCGCCAGCCGCGGCTGACCAGCGCCGCGCACAGCGTGCTCTTGCCCGATCCCGGCGGCGCCGGCAGCATCAGCGCCAGCCCGTCGCGCTCGACCACGGCGGCATGGATCATCAGGTAGGCATGCGCGCGCGTCGAGATGCACCAGTTCAGCGCCCACTCGAGCATCGGAAACGCATGCGCTTCGGGCAGCGGCTCGAACGGCACCAGGCCGTCGACGTCGAAGTGCACCTGCGGCCGGTACCAGCGGCGCACGCCGCCAGAGCGCCGCAGGCGCACGTGGAAGTCGGCGAACGCGTCCTCCTTGTCCGCCGTGTGCACCGGGTAATCGCGGTACAGCAGCGCGATGCCGTCGGCGATCTGGGGCAGCGGGGAACGGATGCGGCTGACGAAGGCGCCGGTCTGCAGAAACAGTCCGGGGCCGGCCAGGCGGGTTTCCAGTTGGGTGCGGGTGAGCGATGCGACCGTCAGCATGCCATCGTATCGATCAGGTACAGGTGTTTCATGTGCTCGAGCAGTTGTGCGGTCGCGTCAAGCAGTTCCGCATCGTCGATCTCGAATTCGGCGCGCAGCACGTCGGAGAGCGCCTGGCCGCTGGCCGGCCCCGCCTGCAGGGCCAGCAGCAGCTCGATGGCGCCGTCGCCGAGCAGGTGGGTGTCGCCGGACAAGTCGTTATATAACAGGTATTCGCCGTCCCAGTGCCAGTATGCCAGGGTCTGGCCCGGCCGCAGGAACCAGGTATCGCTGGCGCTCACACGTCAGTCCATGGTCCCGTACAGGTAACCGACGATATCGTTGGCATACCAGCGCTGGCCGGCCATCGGCGCGTAATAACCATGCGACACCCATTCGCCCCAGACTTCGTGCAGGCTCTGTACGGTCAGGAAATCAATACGCTTGGACAGGATGTTCAGGTAAGCCGCCATGATGTACTGACCCATCTTGCTCGAGTCGCACGAAGCGCCCTTCATGATCTCCATGCAGGTTTTCTTGGCGTATTCGCTATTGTACTTGCAGGCGAAATGATCGCCGAATGCATCGGTCGGCTTGCAGCCTGCAGGCCAGTTGACGTTTACCCAGTCCGATGGCCTGATGCCGTTGCACTGGGCCGCCGGGCCATGGTGGCTCAGCGTGCCGATCTTGCCGAATTGACGGGCCTGGCCGTAGGCCGACAATGCGGCCGACGCCGAAATGCCGCAATACGTGCAAGCCATGCCGGGCTGGCTGTGCAGGGTCAGGACGACACCGGTGGCGCCGGCGCCCATCCGGGCAAAGCGCCGGCGCGAGGCCCCCCTGGACGACAGACCCGTGGCCGGCGCGGACGATGGCTGACCTGCCGCCGGTTGCGGTGCAGGGTTTTCATTGGCGCTGGGGTCACGGTTTTCGGTAGCCACTGGGTCCTCACTCGGTCTCAAAACAGTCGGGTAACGGGCACAATGCCAGATTCTTCATGAGCAAGCAATCCTTGTGCCACTGACAAGCTGCCTTAAAGCAACGCTTTATAATCAATAGCTTGACAGCATGCCATCGCCTGTCCCGGCGCCAGACCAGACGCCGTTGTAAGAAAACCTGACAAAAATCAGAAGAAGCTTTCCGGAATGACCAGCACGTCGCCCGGGCGCATCGGCACGTTGGCGGAAATGTCGCCATCCTTGACCAGGTCATCCAGGCGTACATTGTACTTCTGCTGCTTGCCATCGACGTTCCGGATCAGGCTGGCGCGGTTGCCGGCTGCGAATTCGGTGGTGCCGCCGACGGCGATCATTACGTCCATCAGACTCATGTCGCGGCGGTACGGCAGTGCCTGCGGCCGGGCGGCCTGGCCGATCACGCGGATCTGCTCGCCGTAGGTGCCGACGAAATTCGACACCACGACGGTGACGACCGGCTGCTGAATGAACTTGGCGAGCGCCTTTTCGATATCGCGCGCCAGTTCGGTCGAGGTCTTGCCGGACGCCGGCAAATCTTCGACCAGCGGCGTGGTGATCTTGCCGTCCGGACGGACCGGCACCGCCATCGACACTTCCGGATTGCGCCAGACGATGATGTTGATGCTGTCGCCAGGACCGATCAAGTAATCCGGATTTTCCGTCTGGAGCGCCACCGGCGCCGCCGTGCGGGTTGCGCAGCCGCCCAACGCCAGCGTGCCTGCGGCCACGAGCGCGACAGCCGCATATTTGATCAGGTTCGCCTTGTACTTGCCCACGTCAGATCCCTTTCGTCCAGCCTGCTTCCAGAAATGTTATTAAGCCACTAACAGCCGCGTATTGTATATCATAGTGCCAACGGAAAAGACGCGCACAATTGAAATTGTTTTTGAGAACTTATTTCCGTTGCAACAATTCTCTTGCATAATTGACCGGTACTGCGTACGTGATGCCGCTCGGGTTGCTGATGGCGGTTTCCTTCAGCCCCTTGACGAACACGGCGTTGATGACGCCCCACACCTTGCCGCTTTCCGGATCGTACAGTGGGCTGCCGCTGTTGCCCGGGTACGCGGTGGCGTCGAGCTGGAAGATGCTGAAGGGCGAGCGCTGCAGTTGCGCGATCTGGCGCGGGTCCAGCTTGCGTGAACTCAGCGACGGCATCACGACCGGCGTGATCGCCGCCAGGGTTGCGCGGTGGGTAGCGGCATGCAGGCCCAGCACCATGCCAAGGGGATAACCTGTGAACGCCAGCGACTGCCCTTCCAGCGCCTGGCCGGAATCGGCCAGTTCGAGCGCCGGCAATGGCGCGCCGCTCAGGCGCAGATGGGCCAGGTCGTGTTCGGTATCGCGCGCAACCAGTTGGGCCGGCCGGAACCGGATCATGTCGCCATCCGCGGTCACGATGCCGAGCTGCTCCATGCGTTCCCCATCCAGGCTGGCCGGTACCACGTGCGCATTGGTGATCACGCTCAAGCCGTCACCCACCACGAAGCCGGTCCCGACGAACACGGTCGACGGGCTGCGCGTGGCTTCGAAGGTGCCGATCCCGACCACCGAACGCTTCACCGCCGGGATCACCGCCGTCAGCTCGGCCGCCTGCAGGGAAGGCGTCGCAACCTTTAACAGACCAGCCGCCAGCATGGCAAGCGCATGGCGCCTGGCACGGTTGGGCACATGAACGGCCGATTTCCCGGCAAGGCAAGCTTTGTTTCGATTAGGCAGCAACTGTGCACCCCTTTTTGCATTTTAAACATTACAATAAAGCGATTGATCTGGAGCAATCGCAGTCGCGCAGTGTACGTCATGCCTCTACCCACTGCATCACAACATGTTGATCTCACGCAACAAAATATGGGGTTTTCATTAACCAAGCAGAAATAATTGCTCAAAGTTAATGAAAAACAATCTGTTTTTGTGTCTGTTTGTCGGCATTTGTGTTGTAGACGGCGCATTTCTGGCTGAGGTATTTATATTTTTCTCGCACGTAATTGCAATTGCTCACGTCACAAGCGATCATGCCAAGTATTTGATTATTTCTTGACCCCTGATGTAAAAGCACTTTGGGTCCTTTATCGCGAGACTGAAGAGATGGCAGAAATCACAGCCGCATTACTTAATTTCCTGAAAGCAATCGGCAAGTATCGCTGGTATGCGGTCGTGATCACATGGACCGTCGCCGTCATCGGCTGGGCCGTCGTGCTGCGCCTGCCGAACGAGTACGAGGCCTCGGCCCGGGTCTATGTCGATACCCAGAGCATCCTCCGGCCCTTGCTGTCCGGCATGACCACCACGCCGGACCTCAACCAGCAGGTGATCTTCATGCGCCGGACCCTGATCAGCCGCCCGAACGTCGAGCGCCTGATGCGCATGGTCGACCTCGACGTGCGCGCCAAGAACACTCAGGAGCACGACAGGATCGTCGACGAACTGACCTCGAAGATCCGGCTCGGCGGCACCGAACGCGACGACATCTACACCATCTCGTATACGGCGGACGATCCGAAACTGGGCAAGGACGTGGTGCAGTCCCTGCTCACAATCTTCGTCGAGGGCAGCTTCAGCGGCAAGAAGCAGGATTCGCAAAAGGCGGTGCAGTTCATCGACGACCAGATCAAGAACTACGAAGAGAAACTGGTGGCCGCCGAAAACACGTTGAAGGAATTCAAGATCCGCAACATGGGCATGCTGCCGCGCGACGGCGGCGGCGACTTCGGCGGCCAGCTGATGGCGTCGACCGATGCCCTGAACCAGGCGCGCCTGGAGCTGTCCGAAGCCGAGCAGGCACGCAATGCGATCCGCCGCCAGATCAATGGCGAGCCGGCCAAGCCCGGCGCCAAGAAGATCGACCCGGCCGTGATCGATCCGGAACTGGAAGGTCGCATCGCCGCCGCCCAGAAGAGCCTGGACAACCTGCGCCTGCAGTACACCGAGCAGCACCCGGACATCATCGCCACCCGCCGCCTGCTCGACCAGTTGCTGGCGCAGCGCGCCGACCTGGCCAAGAACGGCACCCGTAGCCTGGATCCGGGCGCCGGCTACAGCCCGATGCTGCAGCAGCTGAACGTGTCGCTGTCGGCGGCCGAGGCGCGCGTGGCGTCGATGCGCGCCCGCGTCAACGAATTCTCGCTGCGCGTGGACCGCCTGCGCGCCAAGAGCACCGAAGCGCCGGAGGTCGAAGCGCAACTGGCCCAGCTCAACCGCGACTACCAGGTCAACCGCGACAACTACCAGAAGCTGCTCGAGCGCCGCGAATCGGCGCGCCTGTCGGGCGATTTGTCGTCGGCCACCGACATGCTGACGTTCCGCGTCATCGACCCGCCGACCGTGCCCAACCAGCCGAGCGGCCCGAACCGCCTGCGCCTGTTCTCGCTGGTGTTCGCCGGCGCGCTGGCGGCCGGCCTGGCCGCCGCCTTCCTGATGAGCCAACTGCGTCCGGCCTTCATGAGCCAGGCCGCGCTGCGCGAAGAGACCGGCCTGCCGGTACTGGGTTCGATCGGCATGAACTGGACCACCGAACAGACCGTGCGCCGCAAGCGCCGCCTGATCGCCGTCGGCGTCTCGGTGCTGCTGCTGTTCGGCGCCTACGGCGCCGGCGTGGCCGCGATCCTGGTCCGCCCTGGGTTCTAAACCCGACGATCACAAGGAGTACACAGTGAGCATTATCGAAAAAGCGGCCAGCCGGATCGACCAGCAGCGCAACGCCGGCGCGGCGGCAGCCGTCCCGGCCATTCCGGATGCCGACAACATGCGCCCGGTCCCGTCCGCCCACCCTGCCGCCGGCGCCGCTGCGCCGCTGCACGTCGCGACCGCCACCGAGGCCGAGATCGTGACGCCGAAGTTCTCGACCCGCCGCGTCGACCTGGACCTGGCGCGCCTGCGCGAACAGGGCATGGTCACCGCCGCCTCCGGCCGCACCCGCCTGCTGGAAGACTTCCGCATCATCAAGCGCCCGCTGCTGCAGCGCGCCTTCGCCGAGCGCGCGCCGAACGGCAAGCCGGGCAACCTGATCATGATCACCAGCTCGCTGCCGGGCGAAGGCAAGACCTATTGCGCGATCAACCTGGCGATGAGCATCGCCATGGAACTCGATCACACCGTGCTGCTGGTCGACGCCGACGTCGCCCGCCCCTCGGTGCTGCGCACGCTCGGCCTGCCGGCGCACCGCGGCCTGATGGACATGCTGGTGGACGACACGGTCGACATGGCCGACGTCATGCTGCGCACCAACGTCGACACGCTGTCGATCCTGCCGGCCGGCACCAGCACCCCGCGCGCGACCGAACTGCTGGCGAGCTCGACCATGATCAACCTGGTCACCGAAATCGCCAACCGCTATCCGGACCGGATCGTGATCTTCGATTCGCCGCCGCTGCTGCTGACCAGCGAATCGCGCGAACTGGCGTCGCACATGGGGCAGATCGTGCTGGTGGTCGAGGCCCAGACCACGACCCAGCACGCGGTCAAGGAATCCCTGCGCCAGCTGGAAGGCTTCCCCAACGTCAATCTCATCTACAACAAGACCAGGGAATTCCCGGGCATCGAAGAGACGTATGACTATAATTACGGCTAACCGGCCTGCCCTGCGGCTGGCGCCGCTGGCGCTGGCCGCCATGCTGCTGTCGGCCGAGTGCCACGCGGACTGGAAGGTGTCTCCCGGCGTCGACCTGCGCGAAACGTATTCGGACAACCTCGGCCTGCAGCGCGACGACCTGGCCCAGGGCGGCTTCGTCAGCGAACTGTCGCCGCGCCTGACGGTCTCCACCAACGGCCCGCGCCTGAAACTGACCGGCAATGCCCAGTGGCGCACCTTCGCGTATTCCGAAAAGGATGCACCCAACCTGCAGGACAGCGAACGCCGCTACAACGTGGACGCCCAGTCCATGCTGCTCGACCAGGTACTGTACCTCGACGCCAGCGCCAACCGCTCGCGCCAGGCGATTTCCGCCTTCGGCCCGCTGACCAGCAACGCGTACTCGCGCGCCAACAACACCGAAATCAGCACCTGGCGCGTCAGCCCCTACCTGCGGCACCGCTTCGGCGCCAACGCGACGGCAACGGCGCGCTTCACCCGCGATTCGGTCGAGGGCGGCGGCTACGGTTACGGCGACAGCAAGGCCAGCACCAGCAGCCTCGACATGGTCAGCGGCAGCGCCTTCACCACGCTCGGCTGGAATCTGGCCTACACCCGCCAGGACCTGACATCCAGTCCGACCGGGGACAACATGGTGGGCAGCGAATCCTCGTACCAGACCGGCACGGCCGGCGTGCGCTGGAACCTGATCCCGCGCTTCGGCCTGACGGCCACCGTCGGCTACGACGACTACGATTATCCGTCGCTCGGCCAGCGCACCGGCGGGCGCAGCTGGACCGGCGGCTTCGTGTGGACGCCGTCCCCGCGCACCAGCCTGCAGGCGTCGTTCGGCCACCGCTACTTCGGCAAGACCGGGTCGCTGGCATTCAACCACCGCATGCGGCGCAGCGTCTGGACCGTGGACTACAGCGACGCGGTCACGACCACGCGCTCGCAGTTCGTGCTGCCGGCGGCGATCGACACCGCAGCCATGCTCGACAGCATGTTCGCGGCCGCGTTCCCGGATCCGGCCGAGCGCCAGCAGGCAGTGCAGAATTACATCGCCTCGGCCGGCCTGCCGTCCTCCCTGGCCACCAGCGTCAACTACCTGACCAACCGCTATATCCGCATCAAGCGCCTGCAGGGCGCGGTCGCGTTGCGCGGCGCGCGCAGCGACCTGGTGGTAACGCTGTTCAGCGACCAGCGCAACGCCCTGTCGATGCAGGAAAGCGACAGCACCCTGCTGCTGGGCCAGTCGTCCGCGCTGAACGACAACACGCGCCAGCGCGGCGTCAACGCCAATTACAACTACCGCCTGTCGTCGCGCACCCAGGCACTGGCCTTCGTGTCGGCGACGCGCGTGCAGTCGCTGCTCACCGACACCGTCAACAACAACCGCGAAGCGCGCGTGGGATTGACCCACCGGTTCGACGCCCGCACCCGCGCCAGCATCGACCTGCGCCATTCGCGCGGACGCTACGACCTGGTCGGCAACGGGAGTTATCACGAGAACGCCGTCGCCGCCACCCTGTCCGTCCAGTATTAAGCGGAGTCATTCAGATGTACGAGACCTATTACGGATTATCCGCCAAGCCCTTCCAGCTGCGCCCCGACCCCCACTTCTTCTATGGCAGCAAGGGCCACAAGCGCGCCATGGCCTACCTCGAGTACGGCCTGTCGCAGGGCGAGGGCTTCATCGTCATCACCGGCGAAGTCGGCGCCGGCAAGACCACGCTGGTGCGCAACCTGTTCAACCGGCTGCCGTCGGACCAGATCGTGGCCGCCCACATCGTCAACACCCACCTCGATCCGGACGACACGCTGCGCATGGTGGTATCCGCGTTCGGCCTGCCGTACGAAGGCGCCAGCAAGACCGACCTGCTGACGCGCCTGGAGCGCTTCCTGTGCGACGTCGACCACCAGGGCAAGCGCGCCCTGCTGGTCATCGACGAAGCCCAGAACCTGTCGGCGCGCACGGTGGAAGAACTGCGCATGCTGTCCAACTTCCAGACCGACGACAAGTCGCTGCTGCAGACCTTCCTGCTCGGCCAGCCGGAATTCCGTGCTACCCTGCACAGTCCCGGCCTGCAGCAGCTGCGCCAGCGCGTGATCGCCAGCTACCACCTGGGGCCTATGGATGCGCACGAGACCCGCGCCTACGTCGAGCACCGCCTGGCCACGGTCGGCTGGAAGGGAGATCCTGCGTTCGACGACGGCGCCCACGGCGCGATCTTCGCCTACACCGGCGGCATCCCGCGCAAGGTCAACACCCTGATGGACCGCGTGCTGCTGATGGGCTTCCTGGAAGAGCTGCATGCGTTCACGGAAGAGGACATCAACACCGTCATCCGCGACATCAGCGAGGAATACAAGGTCCCGGAAATTATGGGCGCCCCGCTCCAGGAAGCGCTGCCCGCCGCCGCGCCGGGCCTGGAAGGCGAGCTGCGCGCAGGCGGCATGCGTACCATCGACCAGCGCAACGGAGAGCGGCGCGCCAACAGCGTCGAGATGCTCGATGAGCGCATGATGCGCCTGGAAAAATCGATCGTGTCCGTGCTGTCGATCCTCAAGAAGATCGTGGCCACGCCCCAGGGGGCGGCAACCCATCACGTGGACAATCAAGAATGAACATGTACGAACTGGCCGCTCGCCCGGCGCCGGCCCCGGGCGAGCGCATCCGCAACGCGATGACCTGCGACGTCGAGGATTATTTCCAGGTCTCGGCCTTCGCGCCCTACATCGACCGCGCCAGCTGGCCGAGCCGCGAATGCCGCGTCGAAGCCAACATGGACCGCATCCTGGCCCTGTTCGACGCCCGCGGCGTGCGCGCCACCTTCTTCACGCTGGGCTGGATCGCCGAGCGCTATCCGAACGTCGTGAAACGCATCGTCGCCGGCGGCCACGAGCTGGCCAGCCACGGCTACGGCCACCTGCGCGCCTCGGACCAGACCCGAGCCGAATTTGCCAACGACATCCGCTCGAGCAAGGCGCTGCTGGAAGACCTCGGCGGCCAGGCCGTGCTGGGCTACCGCGCGCCGAGCTTCTCGATCGGCCGCGCCAACCTGTGGGCGCTGGACGAACTGCTGGAAGCCGGCTACCGCTACAGCTCGAGCATCTACCCGGTGGTGCACGACCACTACGGCATGCCGGAAGCGCCGCGCTTCGCGTTCTACCCGAACGGGACCGACGGCTTGCTGGAAGTGCCGATCACCACGGTGCAGATGATGGGGCGTAACCTGCCGGCCGGCGGCGGCGGCTACTTCCGCCTGCTGCCGTACGCGCTGTCGCGCTGGATGATGGCCAAGGTCAACAAGGACGACCGCCAGCCCGCCCTGTTCTACTTCCACCCGTGGGAAATCGATCCGGACCAGCCGCGCCCCGAAGGCGTGGGCGCCAAGTCGCGCTTCCGCCACTACGTCAACATCGACCGCATGGAGGGCCGCATCGAAGCCCTCGCGCGCGATTTCGCGTGGGACCGCATGGACCGCATCTTCCTGAATCAGCCATAAATTCGCAGCCATGAATTCGATCATCGAAGCAGCGCAGGCCAAGCTGGCCAACCCGCAGCGCGTGTCCGACGCGGTGCCCGCGCCGGCGCCGGCGCCGACTGCCGGTCCGCTGACCCTGCACCTGCTGGCCCCGGGCGACTACGCGCGCTGGGACGCTTTTGTCCGCGCCTGCCCCGCCGCCACCTTCTTCCACCTGTCCGGCTGGCAGCCGGTGATCGAGCAGTCGTTCGGCATCAAGACCTGGTTCTACTATGTCGAGCAGGATGGCCGGATCCAGGGCGTCCTGCCCCTGGCCGAGATCAAGAGCCGCCTGTTCGGCCACTCGCTGGGCGCAATGCCGTTCTGTGTGTACGGCGGCCCGGCCACGCTCGATGGCGCCGCCGAGGCGCGCGCCATGCTGGATGCGGCAGCGCACGACCTGGCACAAGAACTCGGCGTCGGCCACCTCGAATACCGCGGCATGGAGCGCTTCCACCCGGAAGACGCGGCCTGGCACACCAAGGAACTGTACGTCACCTTCCGCAAGGCGATCTCGGGCGACGACGAGGAAAACCTGAACGCGATCCCGCGCAAGCAGCGTGCGATGGTCCGCAAGGGCATCAAGCTCGGCCTGCGCGGCGAAGTCGACGCCAACGTCGACCGCATGTTCGAGGCCTACGCCAACAGCGTGCACCGCCTCGGCACGCCGGTGTTCCCGAAAAAGTATTTCGCTTTACTGCAGCAGACCTTCGGCGACGAGTGCGAGGTGCGCACCATCGTCACCGCCGACAACCAGCTGGTGGCGGCGGTGCTGTCGTTCTACTGGCGCGACGAAGTCGTGCCGTATTACGGCGGCGGCATGGACATCGCGCGCAACGTGGCCGGCAACGACTTCATGTACTGGAACCTGATGCAGGCCGCCGCGGCACGCGGCTGCCGCCTGTTCGACTTCGGTCGCAGCAAGCTCGGCACCGGCGCCTACGACTTCAAGAAGAACTGGGGCTTCACCGCCCAGCACCTGCCCTACGAGTACAAGCTGTACGGATCGGACGCGCTGCCCGACAACAACCCGCTGAACCCGAAGTACCAGCTGTTCATCAAGATGTGGAAAAAGCTGCCGCTGCCGCTGGCGAACTTCATGGGCCCCTACATCGTCCGCAACCTGGGCTGAGGGCGGAGACGACATCGTGCAAGACCTGCTCCTGCTGATCCACCGGATCCCCTACCCGCCGAACAAGGGCGACAAGATCCGCTCGTACCACCTGCTCAAGCATCTCGCCAAGCACTACCGCGTGCACCTGGCGACCTTCGTGGACGACCCCGACGACTGGCAATACGTGCCGCACGTCGAGGCGCTGTGCGCGAGCAGCCATTTCGCCGCCATGAAGCCGCTGCTGGCGCGCATGAAAAGCCTGCAGGCCCTGCTGAAGAACCGCTCGCTGTCGCTCGAGTACTACCGCGACGCCGCGCTGGCGCGCTGGGTGCGCGACACGGTCGCCGCGCACGGCATCGAGCGCGTGCTGGTGTTTTCCTCGGCGATGGCGCAATACGCCGATCCCTACCGCGATGCGCGCCGGGTGGTCGATTTCGTCGACGTCGATTCGGACAAGTGGCGCCAGTACGCGGAAAAGAAATCGTTCCCGATGAGCTGGCTGTACCAGTACGAGGCGCGCCAGCTGCTGCGCTACGAGCGCCAGGTCGCGCGCGACTACGATGCGTCGCTGTTCGTGTCGGCCCCCGAGGCCGAGCTGTTCCGCCGCCTGGCGCCGGAAAGCAGCGTCAAGATCGGCCACTTCAGCAACGGCGTCGACACCGATTACTTTACGCCGCACGAAGCGCACGCCAGCCCGTACGCGCCGGGCGAGCGCGCGCTGGTGTTCACCGGCGCCATGGATTACTGGCCGAACGTCGACGCCGTGCAATGGTTCTGCGACGAAGTGTTCCCGGCCCTGCGCCAACGCTTTGTGGACCTGCGCTTCTACATCGTCGGCTCGCGTCCGGCGCCGGCGGTACAGGCATTGGCCCAGCGTCCGGGCGTGCACGTCACCGGCACCGTGCCCGACGTGCGGCCCTACATCGCGCACGCCGCGGTGGCGGTGGCGCCGCTGCGCATCGCGCGCGGCATCCAGAACAAGGTATTGGAAGCGATGGCGATGGCGACTCCGGTGGTGGTGTCGCCGCAGGCGCTGGAAGGCATCGACGCCGTGCCCGGCAGCGAACTGGTGCTGGCGCAGGATGCGCCGGCCTTCATGGATGCCGTCGCCACGCTGTTGACAGGGCAGGAAAGCGCCGCCGCCGCCATCGGCCAGGCGGCGCGCGCCAAGGTCCAGCGCCAATACAGTTGGTCAAGCAATCTGGCTTGCATAGGGGAGAACCTGGAATGTTCCTGAAACCACCGCCCGGCGTGGCCGGCGCCGATACCGCAACACCCGCCGTGCCCGCAGCGCCGCTGTCGCGCACCGCCATCGCCCTGCTGGCGCTGGCCCTGCTGGCGCCCTTCCTGCTGTACTTCGGCACCGCGCAGTCGATCGTCTCGATCTGGAACAGCTCCGAAACCTTTGCCCACGGCTATGTGATCCTGCCGATCAGTCTGTGGCTGATCTGGCGCAAGCGCGAAAACTTCAGCCTGTATCCGCCGACACCGTACGCGCCGGCGCTGGTCCTGCTCGCCGTGCTCGGCGCCGGCTGGCTGGCGGCCCAACTGGGCGAAGTGCAGGTGGTGTCGCAATACACCTTCGTCGCCATGCTCCCGGTGACCGCGCTGGCGCTGTTCGGCCCGCGCCTGGCCGGCTCGTTCGCCTTCCCGCTGCTGTTCCTGCTGTTCGCGGTGCCGTTCGGCGAAGTCTTCGTGGCGCCGCTGATCCAGTTCACCGCCGATTTCACGGTGTGGGCGGTGCGCGCCACCGGCATTCCGGTGCTGCGCAGCGGCACCCGCTTCGAGCTCCCGACCGGCAACTGGTCGGTGGTCGAAGCCTGCAGCGGCGTGCGCTACCTGATCTCCTCGATCACGCTGGGCAGCCTGTACGCCTATCTGACCTACCGCTCGACGCTCAAGCGCACCGTGTTCATCGCCATGTCGGTGGTGGTGCCGATCATCGCCAACGGCTTGCGTGCCTACATGATCGTGATGATCGGCCACCTGTCCGGCATGGAGCTGGCGACCGGCGTCGACCACCTGATCTACGGCTGGCTGTTCTTCGGCCTGGTCATGTTCGTCATGTTCTGGATCGGCAGCTACTGGCGCGAAGACACCAACGAGCCGGCCCCGGCCGCCCAGGGTGCGCACAGGGCCGCCCCCGGCACCGCCGTGCCGGGCAGCGCCGCCGCCCTGCCCTCGCGCCGCCTGGCGCCGATGGTCGGCGCCGTGCTGGTGCTGTGCGCATTGTGGCCGGCTTCGGCGCTGGTGGGCGACAGCGCCAACCACAATCCGGCGCCGGTGCGCTTCAGTGGCGTCGACCTGCAGCTGCCCCAGGCACCCGCCTTCGCCTCCTGGCAACCGGCCTACCTGGAACCGGACGCGCGCTTCCACCGCGTCTACCAGGGCGCCGGCGCGCCGGTCGGCCTGACCGTGCTGTACTACCGCAACCAGGACCGTGACAAGGCCCTGATCAGCTCCCTGAACCGCCTGGCCGCCTACGACGACCCGTGGCACGAAATCGAATCCAGTGGCCGCACCGAGACCCTGGCCGGCCAGCCGCTGGCCCTGCGCGAATCGACGCTGCGCGGCCCGCAGGGCACGATCCTGGTCTGGTCCTGGAAATGGATCGGCGGGCACTACACCGGCAGCGACGTCAAGGGCAAGCTGTGGCAGGCCGCGTCGAAGGCGCAGCTGCGCGGCGACGACGGCGCCGCCGTGATGCTGTCGGCGCCCTTCGACGAGTCGCCGGAGGCGGCGCGTGCCGCCCTGCGCGGCTTCCTGGCGCAGCAGGGCGCGCTGCTGGACCAGGCCCTGAACGCCGAAAGGCAGCGATGAACGCACGCGTGCCGCAGCTGGCGCCGGCCGCCCTCGATCCCCGTCCGCTGGTGGTGCACCTGGTGTACGCGCTCGGCGTGGGCGGCCTGGAAACGCTGCTGGTCGATTGCATCAACCGCATGCCGGCCTACCGCCACGCAGTGGTCTGCCTGACCCGCTACACCTCGTTCGCCGAGCGCATCCAGCGCCAGGACGTCGAACTGCACGCGCTGGGCAAGCCGCCCGGCCTGGGCCTGCACACCCACCTGGCGTTCTGGCGCCTGATGCGGCGCCTGCGCCCCAGCGTGCTGCACACCTACAACCTGGCGGCGCTCGAATATGCCTTCACCGCCACGCTGGCCGGGGTGCCGGTGCGCATTCACGCCGAGCACGGCCGCGACGCCAGCGACCCCGAAGGCAAGAACCCGAAACACAACTTCCTGCGCCGCCGCCTGGTGCCCTTCGTCGACCGCTATATCCCGGTGTCCGAAGACCTGAACCGCTGGCTGGACGCGGTGGTCCGGATTCCAGGCGCCAAAACCCAGTTCATCAAGAACGGCGTCGACACCGACAAGTTCGCCCCCGGCGGCGCCCCCGCCGCGGATTCGCCCTGGGGCGCGGACGACATCGTGATCGGCACCGTGGCGCGGGTGCAGGACGTCAAGAACCACCGCCTGCTGGTCGACGCCTTTGCGCAGCTGCGCACGCAACTGCAGGGCAGCGCCCCGGCCCTGGCGGCGCGCGTAAAATTGTCGATCGTCGGCGACGGCCCGCTGCTGCCGGCCGTGCGCGCGCAGGTGGCGGCGCTCGGCCTGCAGGACGCGGTCTGGCTGCCGGGCGCGCGCGCCGACATTGGCGCGCTGCTGCATACCTTTTCCGTATTCACGCTGCCCTCGCTGGCCGAAGGCACGCCGGTGTCGATGCTGGAAGCGATGGCCTGCGGCCTGCCGGTGGCGGCCTCGCGCATCGGCGGCATCCCCGAAGTGATCGACGACGGCCAGCAGGGCCTCCTGGTCCCGGTCGGCGACCTGGACGCCCTGGCCGGCGCGCTGGCACGCTACGTGCTCGACCCCGGCCTGCGCGCGCGCCATGGCCGCGCCGGCCGCGCGCGCGTCGAGGAACGCTTCAGCATGCGCGCCATGCTGGCTGCCTACGGCGCCCTGTACGACGGCCTGTGCCGCAACAAAATCAAGAAAGCATTCAATTAATCATGTGCGGAATAGTCGGCATCTTTGATACCCACGGCAACCGGGACATCGACCGCGAAGCGCTGCGGCGCATGAACGAAAGCCAGCATCACCGCGGTCCCGACGAGGGCGAGCTGTACCTGGAAAAGGGCCTGGGCATGGGCCACCGGCGCCTGTCGGTGATCGACCTCGCCACCGGCCAGCAACCGTTCCTGAACGCCGCACGCGACGTCGCGCTGGTATTCAATGGCGAAATCTACAATTATCGTGTCCTGCGCGACGAACTGGTCGCGCTCGGCCACGTGTTCCGCACCCAGTCCGACACCGAGGTCGTGCTGCAATCCTGGCTGGCCTGGGGCTCCGACTGCGTGCGCCGCCTGCGCGGCATGTTCGCCTTCGGCATCTGGGACCGCCGGCAGCAGACCCTGTTCCTGGCGCGCGACCACGTCGGCGTCAAGCCGATGTTCTATTCGCTGCTGCCGAACGGCCTGTTCGTGTTCGGTTCGGAACTGAAGTCGATCATGACCTTCCCCGAACTGTCACGAGAACTGAACCCGCGCGCGGTCGAGGATTATTTCGCCTACGGCTACGTGCCGGAACCGAAGACGATCTTCAATAACGCCTATAAGCTCAGCCCGGGTCACTGCATCACGCTGAAGGTGGGCGCGCGCGAGGTGCGCCCGCAGCGCTGGTGGGACCTGGCATTCCGCCCGGGCCCGGCGCGTCCCGACGCCGAGGTCCAGGAAGAACTGATCGAACGCCTGCGCGAGACCGTGCGCAGCCAGATGGAATCCGAAGTGCCGCTCGGCGCCTTTTTATCCGGCGGCGTCGATTCCAGCGCCGTGGTGGCGATGATGGCCGGCGACAAGGACCCGGTGACCACCTGCTCGATCGGCTTCGACGACCCGGATTACGACGAGAGCGAATTCGCCAGCCAGGTCGCGCGGCGCTACGGCACCCGCCACCATGCGCAGGTCGTGGACAAGGACGACTACGGCCTGGTCGACACCCTGGCCCACCTGTACGACGAACCCTTCGCCGACAGTTCGGCGATCCCGACCTACCGCGTGTGCCAGCTGGCGCGCCGCCACGTGACGGTGGCGCTGTCCGGCGACGGCGGCGACGAGAATTTCGCCGGCTACCGCCGCTACCGCTTCGCGATGGCCGAGCACAGCGTGCGCTCCAAATTGCCCGAAGCGATCCGCAAGCCGCTGTTCGGGACGCTGGGCAGCCTGTATCCGAAGGCCGACTGGGCGCCGCGCATGTTCCGCGCCAAGACCACCTTCGAGGCGCTGGCGCGCGACCTGGTCGAGGGCTATTTTCACGGCGTCTCGCGCCTGACCGACCGCCAGCGGGATCAGTTATTCTCGGAGGGTTTCCGCGCCGACCTGCAGGGCTACCGCGCGATCGACGCGATGCGCGAGCACGCCGACCGCGCGCCGACCGACGATCCGCTGTCGCTGATCCAGTACCTCGACTTCAAGACCTGGCTGCCGGGCGATATCCTGACCAAGGTCGACCGCGCCAGCATGGCGCACTCGCTCGAGGTGCGCGTGCCGCTGCTCGACCACACCTTCTGCGAATACGCCGCGACCCTGCCGCCGGACGTGAAACTGCGCGGCGGCGACGGCAAGCACGTGCTGAAAAAGGCGCTCGAGCCTCACCTGCCGCACGACATCATGTACCGCGCCAAGAAGGGGTTTTCGATCCCGCTGGCGGCCTGGCTGCGCGGCCCGCTGCGCCAGGCGGTGCGCGATGGTGTGCTGGGGGCGCGCCTGGGGGACACCGGCATCTTCAACCGGCGCTACCTGGAACAGCTGGTGAGCCAGCACGAGAGTGGCGCGGCCGACCACAGCGTGGCCTTGTGGTCGCTGCTGATGTTCGAGGCCTTCCTGCGCGTCAGCGCGGAATCGTAAGCGGAACTTTCAATTTTAAGGCAACACAGTGCGCATCCTCTATCACCACCGCACCCGTTCCAAGGACGGGCAGTACGTTCACATCGAAGAAATGATCCACGCTCTGCGCTCGCAGGGCCACGAAGTGATCATCGTGGCGCCGCCGAGCGCCGAAACCGAAGATTTCGGTTCCGATGCCGGCGCCGTCGCCCTGCTCAAGCGCTGGTTGCCGAAGTGGTTCTATGAACTCATGGAACTGGGCTACTCGCTGGTCGCCTACCGCCGCATGGCCAAGGCGATCCGCGCCCACAAGCCGGACTGCATCTATGAACGCTACAACCTGTTCCTGCCGGCCGGCGTGTGGGCCGCGCGCCGCTTCAAGCTGCCGCTGCTGCTGGAAGTGAACGCGCCGATCCTGGAAGAGCGCAGCCGCTACGACGGCCTGTCGCTGACCCGGCTGGCGCGCTGGTCCCAGGCCTATGCCTGGCGCAACGCCGACGTGGTGCTGCCGGTGACCCAGGTGCTGGGCGACATCGTGGCGTCCTACGGCGTCGAACACAAACGCATCGTGGTGATCCCCAACGGCATCAACGGCGAGCGCTTCGAAAGCGCCCCGGACGTCGAGGCGGCCAAGCGCGCGCTCGGCCTCGAAGGCCGCCTGGTGCTGGGCTTCACCGGCTTCGTGCGCGACTGGCACGGCCTGGACAAGGTGCTCGACCTGATCGCCGGCGATCCGCCGGAGTCGCGCCGCCACCTGCTGGTGGTGGGCGACGGTCCGGCGCGCACCGGCCTGGAACGCCAGGCGCGCGAACTGGGCATCGACAACCGCGTCACCTTCACCGGCATCGTCGGCCGCGACGACGTGGCGCGCCACGTGGCCGCCTTCGACATCGCGCTGCAGCCGGCGGTGGTGGCGTACGCCTCGCCGCTGAAACTGTTCGAATACCTGGCGCTGGGCAAGGCGATCGTCGGCCCGGCCCAGCCGAACATCGAGGAAATCCTGCGCCGCGACCACAACGCCGTGCTGTTCGACCCGGCCGACCCGAACGGCCTGGCGAGCGCCGTCAGTCGCCTGTGCGGCGACGCGGTCCTGCGCAACAAGGTGGCCGCCAATGCGCGCGCCACCATCTCGGACCAGCAGCTGACCTGGAATGCGAACGCGCACCGGGTAATCGAATTGTTCAGGGGATTGCTGAGCCGTGCGTGACATTGTGCTGTTCCTGGCGTTCGCCGCCATCATTCCCTACATCTTCAAGCGTCCCGTAGTCGGTGCGCTGGCATATGCCGTGGTCAGCCTGATGAATCCGCACAGGCTCACCTATGGACCTGCCTTCAGCTTCCCGTTCGCGATGGTGCTGTGCGCGATGACGATCCTGAGCATGCTGATGTCGAAGGAAAACAAGAAAATCACATTGACTGCCCCGGTGGCCATCCTGTGCATATTCAGCGTCTGGATGACAATCACCTCGCTGTTCGCGCTTGAACCCAGTATCGTCTGGAACGAGTGGAACCGGGTCATGAAAACCATGCTGATGGTCCTGATCACTGTTCTCACGGTGCGTACCGTCACCGACGTCAAGATGCTTGCACTGACGGTCGCCCTGTCGCTTGGTTTCTGGGGCTTCAAGGGTGGCATGTACACGATCCTGAGCGGCGGCCGCAGCGGCATGCTGGGTCCGGTGGGCAGCTATATCGGCGACAACAACACGCTGGCACTGGCGCTGGTGACAACCGTTCCCCTGCTGGTCTATCTGGTATCGCAGGCAAACACCAAATGGACCAGGCGTGGCGCCATCGCGCTGGCCGGCCTGACCGCAATCGCGGCGCTCGGCTCGTATTCACGCGGCGCGCTGCTGGGCGCGATCGCCATGTCCACCTTCCTGTGGCTCAAGTCGAATTCCAAGGCAAAGATCGGCATGGCGATCCTGCTGCTGGCACCCGTCATCTACCTGTCGATGCCGGAACAATGGACTGACCGCATGCATAGCATCGACAACTACCAGGAAGACGCTTCGGCCATGGGGCGTATCAACGCCTGGCAGTTCGCATTCAATATCGCCAACCACTTCCCACTCGGCGGCGGCTACCTGGTGTTCACACCACGTTTGTTCCAGCTGTTCGCGCCGAATCCGGAGCGCTTCCACGTTGCCCACAGCATCTATTTCCAGGTGCTGGCCGAACATGGCTACTTCGGACTGACTCTGTTCCTGCTGTTGTTCCTGTTCGCCTGGCGTACCGGCCGGCGCGTGGTGCGACACTGTACCGGGAAACCGGAACTCCTGTGGGCGATGACGCTGGCGCGGATGTGTCAGGTCAGTATCGTCGGCTACCTGTCGGCCGGCGCCTTCCTGTCGCTGGCATACTATGACCTGATCTATTACATCCTGGCGATCCTCATCACGCTGGAAAAGGTCCTGATTCTGGCGCCGCAGGCGGACGACACGCCGCCGCTGCGCCTGCCGTTCCGCAAGCGCAAGATGGGGTCCGATGCTAAGCCGGCGCAGGACGCGTTCGGCGCAGCGCCAACCAGGAAGATCAGGTAGACATCAACTTTTCATTCGTTACATGATTTCTGAAATCGCGCATATTCCGGGATTGACGCGCAATTGGGGTTTCCAGGCTTCCTCGGTATTCAGGTGGCAGCGCAGGGCAAATGCCGAACTCTTGCTGCGCACCATGCACCGCAGTCCGGCCTGGTGCACCATCAAGCCACTGACACCAAAGCCGGCCTGGGTCGCTTATTTTCTGTTCCTACCCGACGAAAAGCTCAGCGCCGCACACCGCTTTACGCTGTCGCGGCTTCGGGATCTCGGCTTTGCCGTGCTGGTCGTCTGTGCGGCGCCCGAACCAGGCTGCGTCCCCCAGGAATTGCACGGCTTCTGCGATGCCCTTCTGTGGAAAGGCCTGGCCGGCTACGATTTTTCGGCATATACACTGGCGTTATGGCAAATCAGCCGCCGTTCTCCGCATGCCGATGTATTCGTGCTGAACGATTCGGTCTTGGGCCCGTTTACTGACGTGCGACCCGCGTTCCGGGCGGCGCCCTGGAACTTGACCGGTTTCACTGGAGCGCGTGAAATCGCCAATCATATCCAATCGTATGCGTTCTTCATGCGCGATGTGGACAAAATACGCATGATGCGCCTGGCACCGGTCTTCTTCCCGTTCGTATCGATCAGCGACCGTGATGCAGTCATCCAGCTCCAGGAGCTGCGCATGGCGCGGATCGCGGCCCGCCACATGACAGTTGGTGCGCTCTGGTTCCCATCGTCCGCGACCATGGGGAACCCGACCATTACACAGCCGCTGGCGCTCATTGATGCAGGATTCCCATTTCTAAAGCGCATGTTGCTTACGAAGCCGACATCGTTCACGCAATGCCCGGTGCCGAAGGATGCGCTGCTCTCCCGACTCGAACAATTAGGGCATCCCATCGATGCCGGAATGAATCATGCCTAAATTAACCTGTGGCGTCGCCCTGATTACCTACAATGGGCTGAAATACCTGCCTCAGCAGCTTGATAGCATCGTCTCGCAAACCCGGGCTGTCGATCACATCGTCATTTCCGACGATGGCTCGACCGATGGCACGCTGGACTACCTGGAAACATGGTCAAAGCAATGCGGAATTCCGGTTACGCTGCTTCGCAACGTGAAGCAGTACGGCCTCATCCAGAATTTCGAGCGGGCAGCGAGCGCGGTCGATGCCGACATCATTTTTGCCTCGGATCAGGACGACGTCTGGCTGCCGCAGAAGGTCGAATTGCTGGCTGCCATGTTCGAAGCGCAGCCGGACTTACAACTGGTCCATACCGATGCGATCCTGGTCGATGCAAACGGCAGCGATATGGGCACGTTCCTGTTTGCGGAACTCGGCGTGACCGATGCCGAACGCAGCGCCATCCACTCGGGCGAGGCGTTTTCCGTTTTTTGCCGCCGCAACCTGGTAACCGGCGCCACCGCCGCCTTCCGCCGTACCTTGCTGGAACTGGCCCGGCCCTTGCCTGCAACCACGTATCACGACGCCTGGCTGGCGCTGATCGCATCGGCGACAGGCAAAGTGCGTCTGCTGGACACGCCCACGATCCACTACCGCCAGCATGGTTCGAACATGGTCGGCGTCAAGAAACTGGGGCCGCTGGCGAAAATGCGCCGTTTTTATTGGGCAATTAATAACAAGCGTCCATTGAGCGCGACGGTGAGCCGCATCATCTCGCTGCGTACCGAGCTGTATGCGCGGCTTTCCGCTTACCCTGCCGTGGCGCGCCCGCGTCTGGCACTGGCAAAGGAGGCGCTGGATTTCGCCCAGTACCGCGCAGCGCTGCCGGGCAATCCGGTCTTGCGTACCGGCGCCGTCCTGCACAAGCTGTCCGCTGGCCAGTACAGCAAATTCTCGGACGATACCTGGTCGGATGCGCTGCGCGACCTACTCAGGAAATAAGCCTAGACCAGCACCTCGAGCGCCGCCGGATGGCCCAGGAAGCCGGCCGGACTCGCGCTCGGGCCGTAGGCGCCCGACTGGAACACGACGATCAGGTCGCCGATCCGGGCATGTGCCAGTTCCATCCGGTCGGCCAGCACGTCCAGCGGCGTGCACAGCGGGCCGGTGACGGACGCCGGTCCACTGTCGGCCGGCGCCATCCGGTTGCCGACCGCGACCGGATAATTCTTGCGGATGACCTGGCCCAGGTTGCCGGATGCCGCCAGGTGATGGTGCATGCCGCCGTCGGTCACCAGGAATACTTCGCCGCGCGACACCTTGCGGTCGACCACGCGCGTCACGTACACCCCGCTTTCGCCGACCAGGTAACGGCCCAGCTCGAGCGCCAGGCGCGCTTGCGGCAGCGCCGCCCGCAGGCGCGGCAGCCAGTCCTGCAGGTGGACCGCGATCGGCGCCACGTCGAGCCGCTGGTCGCCGGGAAAATACGGGATGCCGAAGCCGCCGCCGATGTTCAGCTGGCGCACCGCCAGCGGCGCCTCGTCCGCCAGGCGGATGCCCAGCTCGATGCTGCGCGACTGGGCCTCGACGATGGCGTCGGCGCGCAGGCTCTGCGAACCACTAAAGATGTGGAAACCCTGGAAGTCCAGGCCCAGCGCGGCGATCTCGCGCAGCACGCGCGGCGCTTCCTCGGCATCGATGCCGAACGGCTTGGCGCCGCCGCCCATCTTCATGCCCGAGGATTTCAGCTCGAACGGCGGGTTGACGCGCAGCGCCACGCGCGGCGCACTGCCCTGCGCCTCGCCCAGCCGCGCCACGCTGGCCAGCTCGTGCTCGGATTCGATGTTCAGGCACACCCCGGCGGCGATCGCCTGCGCCAGTTCGTGTTCGCCCTTGGCCGGACCGGCGAAGCTGATGTGCGACGGCGCCATGCCGGCGTCCAGCGCCGTCTTCAATTCGCTGCCGGATGCGACGTCGAGGCCGTCGACCAGGCCAGCCATGTGCTGCACCAGCGCCGGCATCGGATTGGCCTTGATCGAATAATGGAGGGCGACACCGGCAGGCAGCTGACCGCGCAGTTCGTGCACGCGCTGCGTGAGCAAGCCGCGATCATAAGCGAAAAACGGGGTGCGGCCGACGCGCTGGGCGAGCCGGGTCAGCGGGATGCCGCCGACCTGCAGGACGTCGTCGACGACCGGGAATTGCGGGTGGAGAGCGTGGCGGGGCTTGGTGCCGGTCATGGGCTGCTTACTGTTGAAATGTCAGGGTCTGCCGGAGCAGGTTGCGGTCGATCTTGCCGTTCGGGTTGCGCGGCAAACCGTCGCCGCGCAGGTCGATGTGGGCCGGCACCATGTAGGCCGGCAGGCGGCGCCGGCATTCGGCCAGCAGCGCCGCGGCGTCGACGGTGGCCGGCTCGGCCGCCACCGCCACCACGGCGATGGCCTGACCCAGTTCCGGATGCTCGACGCCGAAGGCCGCGACCTCGGTCACCAGGCCGGTGGCGTGCAGCACGGCCTCGATTTCCGTCGGGCTGATGCGGTAGCCGGACACCTTGATCATGTCGTCGCTGCGTCCGACGAAGTATAGGTAACCCTCTTCGTCGCGGCGCACGGTGTCGCCCGACCACACCGCCAGTTCGGTCAGCGGCAGCGACGGGTCCTGGCCGGGTGCCGGGCGGAAACGCTGCGCAGTGCGCGCCGGGTCGTTCCAGTAGCCGAGCGCGACCAATGCGCCGCGGTGCACCAGCTCGCCCGGTTCGTTGGCGTCGCACGGACTGCCGTCGGGGCGCACCACCAGCACTTCGGCATTCGGGATCGCGCGTCCGATCGAATCGGGACGCTGCGCCACCTGCCCGGGCGGCAGGTAGGTGGAACGAAACGCCTCGGTCAGTCCGTACATCAGGAAGATCTGCGTGGCGGGCAGCGCGGCGCGCAGCGCTTCCACCGTCACCACCGGCATCGCGCCGCCAGAATTGGTGATGAAGCGCAGCGTGCAGGCGTTTGGCCAGGTCAGGCGTGCCAGCGCGATCCACAGCGGCGGCACCGCGGCCAGGCCTGTGATGCGTTCGCTGGCAACCATCGCCACGATATCCTTGGGGAACAGGTAGTTCATCAGCACCACGCAGGCGCCGCGCAGGAAGCACGTGGTCAGCTGGCTCAGGCCATAGTCGAAGCTGAGCGGCAGCACTGCCAGCACGCGGTCGTCGGCGCGCATGCCGAGGTAGCCGGCAACGCTGGCGGCGCCAGCCACCATGTTCCGGTGCGACAGCACCACGCCTTTCGGCGCACCGGTACTGCCGGAGGTGTACAAGATCGCGGCGACGTCGGTGTCGATGCGGCGATGCGGCATGCGTGCGGACGCCGCATCGCCGCCTTCGCGCGCCGTCACGTCGGACCACGGCAGGCAGCGCGGCGCCATGGCGGGCGCCGGCCGGGCCGCGCCTTGGGCCAGCAGCACCCCGTCCAGCGCCGGACAGCGTTCCAGCACCGGCGCCAGCTGGGCCAGGCGCTCAGCCGTGGTGGCCAGCAGCCGGACCTGGCAGTCGGCCAGGATGTACGCGACCTGGTCGGGCTTGAGCAGCGGATTGACCGGGACGAAGACGCAGCCGGCCGCGGCCGCGCCAAACATGGCAGCCACGTTCTCGATGCGTTTTTCCATGTACACGGCGACGCGTTCGCCCGGCTGCAGGCCCTGCTCGAGGAGGAGCGCGGCGACCGCGCGCACCTGTGCCGCCAGTTCCGCATACGTGCAGCGCTGGCCGCCGTAGGCCAGCGCTTCGGCGCCGGGCGAGCGCGACGCGGTCTCGAAAATGGAATCGTGGATCAGGTGGTTCATCAATGCCTTGTGTTTCCGCCCGCACGGCCGGTGGAGAATGCAGCGCCGGGAAGGCGCCATCTTACCAGTTCGGACGGGACAGGTAATAACAAAAATACACCGCGCCGGAAGGCTAAAGCTGCATGTTATATTAGTTCATGCCGTCAATAAACAATACCTGCCCCCCGCGCCGCGCCGTTCCCCCTGTACCGGTCCTGTCGCTGGCGTCGTTCCGCAATGACGCCGCGGCCACTGCCCTGCCCTCGCTGCTCGATGGCGCCGAGGTGCGGCTGGTGACCAGCGGCCGCATCGCGATCGGCCTGGCCCTGCGCGCGCTCGGCGTGGCCGGCGGCGACATCGTGCTGGTGCCGGCCTACCACAGCCCGTCGATGGTCCCGCCAGTGCACTGGTGCGGCGCCGAAGCCGTGTTCTACCGCGTGCACGCGGACACCTCGGCTGATCTCGACGACATCGCCGCCAAACTCGAGGACGTGCCCGCAGGCCGCGTGAAGGCGATCATGGCCACCCATTTCTTCGGCATCCCGCAAGACCTGGCGCCGCTGCGCGCGCTGTGCGACCGCCACGGCATCGGCCTGGTCGAGGACTGCGCCCATTGCTTCTTCGGCGAACGCGACGGCGTGGCGGTCGGCAGCACCGGCGACTATGCCATCGGCAGTACCATGAAATTCTTCCCGATCTACGAAGGCGGCTGCCTGGTGTCGCGCCGCCACCGGCTCGACGTGGCGCTGCGTGCGGCCGGCGCCGGCTTCGAGGCCAAAGCGGCGCTGAATGCGCTCGAGGCGGCGTTCGCCTACCGGCGCCTGCCGGCCCTGCGCGCGGCGCTGGCGCTGCCGCTAGGCGCGAAAAGCCTGCTGTGGAATGCGCTCAAGGCGCTGCGCCGGTCGCGCGCGCCAGCAACTGCGGCCACGGACCTGGCGCCGTCGTCATCCGACAGCAGCTACACTTTCGACGCGCGCTGGACCGACAAGCGCTCGTCCTGGTTCTCACGGCTGCTGCTGCGCCATGCGGCGCGCACGCGCATCGTCCAGCGCCGGCGCCGCCACTACCTGGCGCTGCAAGCGGCGCTGGCCGGCCTGCCCGGCTGCCGGCCGCTGTTCCCGGCGCTGCCGGACGGTGCCTGCCCATGGGTGTTCCCGGTTCTGGCCGAGCAGCCGGAGGCGCTGTTCGACATACTGCACGCGGCCGGCGTGCCGATGGTGCGCTTCGGCGCCACGCTGTGGCCCGGCGTCGACGACAGCGTGTGCGCCAACAGCATGGTGCTGGGCCGGCGATTGATCGCGTTTCCCTGCCATCAGGAGCTGGACGAGGACGAACTGGCCTGGATGAGCAACGCCATCCGCGCGGCACTGCGGACAATCGAGGCGCAGATGCCGGCACAGGTGCCGGCATGAGCTGGAGCGTCGCACCGGCTGCCGAATTCGCCGTGCATGCCGGGCGCTGGGAGGCGCTACACGCGGCCGGCGCCGCTTCTCCGCTGCTGGCGGCCGATTTCGTGGCGCCCCTGCTGGCCGCGTTCGGCACCGGCCGGGAAGTCCTGGCCTGGCACGACGCCGGAGGACGCACCGATGCGATGGCGGTCCTGGCGCCGTCGCGCGCCGGTATCTGGAACACCTTCCAGCCTTCGCAGGCCCCGGTTGGACTCTGGCTGCAGCGCAGCGACGCCGCGCCGCTCGCCCTGCTACCGGGCCTGTATAGGGCGTTGCCCGGCCCCGCGCTGGCGCTCGGCCTGACGCAGTGCGACCCGATGCTGATGGCGCGCCCGGCCGAGGGCGCTACCGTGCGCACCCTCGACTATATCCAGACGGCCCGCATCACCATCGGCTGCGGCTTCGACGCCTACTGGGATGCCCGCGGCAAGAACCTGCGCAGCAACCTGAAAAAGCAGCGCAACCGGCTGCGCCAGGAGGGTATCGACACCCGCCTGGAGATCTGCCGCGCGCCGCAGCAGATGGCGCAGGCGGTGGCCGACTACGGCCGGCTCGAAGGCGGTGGCTGGAAGGCGGCCGGCGGCACCGCGGTCGATGCCGGCAACGCGCAGGGCCGCTTCTATACGTCGATGCTGGAAGCCTTCGCGGCGCGCGGCGCGGCCAGCGCGTACCGCTACTGGATCGGCGACCGGCTGGCGGCAATGGACCTGTGCGTGGAAGGCGGCGGCTGCATCGTGGTGCTCAAGACCGCGTATGACGAAAGCCTGGCGCGCCAGCTGTCGCCGGCGCTTTTGATGCGCGAGGAAGCGTGCCGCGGCCTGTTCGACGAGGGCCGCTTCGAGCGCATCGAATTCTACGGGCGCGTCATGGAGTGGCACCTGCGCTGGACCGACGAGGTTCGCACCATGTACCACCTGAACGCCTACCGCTGGCCCGGGCTGGCGCGCCTACACGCCCTGATGCGTGCCTAGGCCGGTTTCATAGCCAGCCATCGGGGCGCCGGCCGCCGGGGCGCCGGCCTGGGCCAGCTGCTTTTCGTGCACGCGGGCCAGCATGCGGCAAGTCAGCTTGACCAGGCCGGGCGTGGAGCGCGCCAGATCCGGGGCGCCGCTGCGGCCGCTCATGAAATCCCACACGCCGAGCAGGGCGGCATCGGCCTGGCGGCCCATGCCGCGGCGGCGCAGGCGGTTGACGTTGAACATGGCCTGGTTCACGAGCTTCAGCCATAACAGCTTGCGGAACGCCTGGGGCATGTGGGTATGCCAGAAAATGAGTTCGTTGCGGAACATCAGGTGGAAGAAGTACAGAGGCTGGTCGGCCAGTTCGCGCGACCCGTGCATCACGCCGGCGTCGAACACCACCTTGCTGCGCCAGCCAGCCTTCGACAGCCGCGTACCGATGTCGTTGTCGTCGAAATACGCGAACAGGCGGTCATCTAGCACGCCCACTTCACACAGCGCCTGCACGCGGAACATGACCGCCGTGCCGACCAGGCAAATCTTGTCCGGATGCGTTTCGTGCAGCTTCCTGGACGCCGCCGCGCTCGGTATCCAGGCATTGTCGCGGGCACGCCAGTCGTGCGTGGCGCCCCAGCCGTTGAGGTGGCCGACACCGCTCTCGGCGTAAATCACCGGCGATACGGCGCCGCACACCGCGTCCGCGGAAATGTCATTGACCAGCTTTGCCAGCGTATCGGCCTGCACGGTTGCATCGTTGTTGAGCAGCCAGACGAAATCGTAGTCCTGTTCCATCGCCATCTTCAGCGAGACATTGTGTCCGCCGGTGAAGCCGAGGTTGTTTTCGAGACGTAGGACACGTGCCCAGCCGGCATCGACGCCATCGCGCAAGGCCGCGTAGTCAGCCTGGGCCGAACCGTTGTCGATCACCAGCACATCCACCGCCATTTCGTCGCAAGCCATCTTTCGCAAAGCCTCGACACACTCAAGCGTGATCGCTGCTTTGTTCCAGTTCAATATACTGATCAGGATACGAGGCTTGCTCATGAATTTCCCCAAAAATGTACGCCAATAGACAATTTCCGGGCGAAGAGTCGTAACTAGCGCCGGAGTTCCCGAAATTATGATACAAACTTCGAGGATAAAGTTGCCTAGCGGATCATTTAATTGCGGAAATGTGGATCTCCGTCCACAAATATCGTTAATACGTTGCAACCAACTCAGCGTTGTGCAGCCATCATGCCTTTCAATTGCGACACCCCCATGAACTGGCCGCCCACTTCATCGCGGAACCAGGCGCAGTAGTCGTGCACGGTGGCGATGAAGCGTTCCAGGTCGGCCGCGCTGCGCACGTAGGGCGTGTGGCCCGCCACCATCGACGGGCTATGGTAGGTCAATGAAAACACTTCGCAGCCGTTGCCGAGCAGAGAAGTCGTCAGGCGCCGCATTTCGTCGCCGCTGGCGACTTCCGGGCTGAGGCGGATGCGCTCGAGGGCGCGCGAGCGCGCCAGGATGCCGCCCATGCGCGCCGTACGCGCCAGCGGGCGCTGCGCCATCTCGTGCAACTGCGGACCGAGCGTGCGCAGCCAGCCGGCGTAGCCGGTCGTCACCGGCAGTTCGAGCAGTTCGCGCTGGCCTGCCCCGAACCAGTAGGGATGCTCGTCGTAGGCGCGGAAATCGGGACCGCCGTCATTGGTAAACGCGCTGTAGGGCACGACGCTGGCGTCGATCGTGTAGCCGAGCGCGGCGATCGATTCGGCCGTGTGCTGGCCCAGTCCATAGCGGCCGGCCTTGAACGTGACCGGCGCGCGGCCGAAGGATGCCGTGATCGCCGCCGTCAGCGTGCGCAGCTTCTCGAATTCGAGTTCACGCGGCAGATTGCCGGCGTACGAATTGAAGGTCGTCACCTGTTCCTGGTGCGGCGGCGACACCCATGGATGCAGGTGGGTGCCGATTTCGCAGCGGCCCTCTTCCATCAGGCGGCGCAGGGTCGCCACCGACAGCGCCGTGGTGGCCACCGGGTAGTCGCACACGTAGGTCGGCACGATGCCGAACTTGTCGAACACGCGTTCGTGCATCAGCGGCTGGCCGGCGATCGAGGTGGTGCCGACGCTGGCGCGGTCGAACGGCCGGTCCCAGGCGAATTCCTCCTCGGTATCGACGATCACCAGCAGGACCGGACGCGCGCCGGGCGCCAGGTTGGCCCGGACGTGGTTCGCTTTTCTTAACATGACGTGGATTCCCGAATGCGCTCGGCCGGCTGCGACACCGCCTGCGCCAGGCGCGCCAGGCAGGCATCGATGCGGCGATAGGTCGAAAGGAAAGTGGCCTCGTCCTTGCCCTCGGGGTCGAGGATCTGGGCGCCGGCCGCGGTATCGGCGCCGGACTCGCCCAGCAGGAAGATGCGGTTCTTCAGGGCCGGGTAGCGCGCCGCGATGGCGTTCAGGTTGATCTCGTCGAAGGCGATCACGAGGTCGGCGCCTTCCAGCAGCGCCGCGCTGGCGTGGCGTGAGCGGTGCGCCGCCATGTCGACGCCATGGCGCGCGGCGGCGGCGATCGCCACCGCCGGCGAGCCGCGCCGGTTGCGCGGCAACATCCCGGCCGACCCGAAGTGGAAACGGCCGGCGTCGAACAGCTGCTTCGATTTCAGTTCGGCATAGCTGCTGCGGTTGATATTGCCCTGGCAGACGAACAGCACCTCGACCGGGCGCGTCGCGCCGGCCGCCAGCTCGGCCAGGCGTTGCGGCAGTTGCGCGGCCGGCACCGGGCCCTTGCGCCTGCGGCCCAGCAGCGCTTGCAGGCGCGGGCCGGCGATGGCGCGCAACTCGCGCAGGCCCGGCCCCATGTCGTCGAGCACCAGGGTGTCGTGGTGTTCGCGCCCGAGCGCGACCCGGTGGAAGCTCCACAGCCAGCCGGCGCAGTGCGCCGCGAAGCGGTGCGGCTGGCGCACCAGGCGGGCGGCGCCGGAACGGGCCTGCCACATGTCCTGCACCAGGTTGCGGCAATAGCGTCCGGCCGGATAATCCACCGCCGGCGTCGGCTCGCGCCGCGCCAGCAGGCGGTACAGGCGGTACGGAAAATCGACGCCGATCGACACCGGCAGCGGCAGCGAGCCCCACGGCCGCGCGTTCACCTCGATCAGGATCCAGCGGCCGTCGGCCGGGTTGACCTTGAATTCGAACATCGCCAGCCCGGTATAGCTGCTGGCCGCGACCATGCGTTCGACCGCGGCCAGGCGCGCCGGATCGAGCGGCGCGCTCTTGCGGTAATAGCTGCTGCCGTTCATTTCATGGGCGCGGTGGTGCTCGAACGCCTGCAGCACCTTGCCCTCGTGGCACAGCACCGACACGCCCAGGCCGAAACCCGGGAACATCTGCTCGAGCAGGATCGGCGCGGCGTGGTCGTGGCGCGCCAGCCAGGCGTCCAGTGCGGCGCGCTCGTCGATGATCCTGGTGCTGGTGCGCACGTACAGTTCCGGCAGCGCATACGATTCCGGTTCCTTGATCACGACCGGCAGGCCGATGTCGGCCACGATGCTGTCGACGGTGTCACCGCGCGCCAGCATGCGCCCGGCGGCGACCGGCACCCCGACCGACTCGGCCAGCGCGCGCGTCTTGACCTTGTTGAAGAAGATGTCGAGCGCCTGCGGCGATGGAATCGCCAGCGGGCACAGCGCCTCCAGTTCGTCGCGGTGCAGGCACAGCGGCAGCAGGCCGCGCTCGTCGCACGGAATCACCAGCGCGAAGCGCTGCTCGCGCAGCAGGACGCGGATCGCATCCAGCCATTCGCGGCCGCCGTCGAGGTAATACGGCAGGAAGTGGACCGCGCGGATGTAGCGCGAGGCCAGGGCCGGCGCGCGGAAATCGAAAGGCGCCACGTGCACCTCGACGCCCTGGCGCCCGAGCGAACGCACGGTCGACAGGAAACTGCGGGTATCGTCGCCGATGACGAGGACTTTGTCGGGCCCGTTCATGCGGCCCCTTTGCGCATCAGCTGGCGCCAGGTCAGCACCATCGTGTACAGCGCCCATTTCAGGGAAATGCGCGCGGCCAGGGCGCGCCGCGCATAGTGCAGGCCGAGCGCATGCTTGCCCTCGCCCGACAGGTGTTGCGACAGGCGGCGCAGGATGTCCCCCTCGTAGGTCTGGCACAGCGCGCGGATGGCGCCGCTCTTCACGTGCAGGGCGATGTGCTGCGACACCAGCACCGAAATCATCCAGCGCTCGGCCTGGGTAAAGCTGCGCGACAGGTTGTCCTGGCGCGCCGGATCGGGCACGTTGTGCTGGGCGATGACGTCCGGATTGAAGAAGACGGCGCGCGCCGCGTCTGCCGCGCGCCAGAAGAAGTCGCGGTCTTCCTCGTACGAGGTGCGGGTCCAGAAGCCGCCGATCGCCAGCGCGCTGGCGCGGCTGACGGCCAGGATGTTCAATTGCGCAAAACCGCCACCGCGCACCAGGTCCGCCAGGTCCAGGCGATAGCCGCGCGGATGGCTGCGCGCCTTGTTGCGCACGTTCTCGACCAGCGCCGGCAGCCAGTCGTGGCGCTCGACGGCGCCGCTGGCGGACACCGCACTCTGGTTGGCAATGTACAGGTCGATCTGCGGATCGGCATCGAACGCCTCGGCCATCATCACCAGGTGTTCGTCACTGGTCCAGAAATCGTCGTCGTCACAGAAGGTGAGGATGGCGCCCGAGGCGGCGTCGATGCCGGTATTGCGCGCCACCGAAGGACCTACCCCAGGCGCGTCCGGCGCGCCCAGCTCGATCAGGGTGAAGCGGCTGTCCAGCGTGTCCCACAGGGCGCCATAGGTGGCGCGCGTGGCGCTGCTGGAACCGTCGTCGACCACGATGACTTCGAACGACGTGAAGCGCTGCGAGCGGATACGCGCGAGCATGCGGCCCAGCAGCGCTGGCCGGTTACGCGTGGGCACGATCACTGAGATACGGCAGGCAAGCGCTGGTTCGCGATGGGTCTCGGAATCATGGGTTCGGACGACGCCGTGAGGTGACACTTTCTAGGCCTCTAGTACGGTTGGGAATGGCATTCGATGCTGCCAATGAATCTTGCAATCCTAACACAACGTAATATGGCTGCGAAATTTGCCGTCGTCAGGCGTGCGCACTGCACTTCCAGCCATGGTTAGCTGCGGCGCAACATACAACTCTTATGAAAGGCGCATGAAAACGATCATGGCCATGATCGATTATTAGTCAACAGTCAATTTTATTGCCATATTTTTTATGGCTGTGATTAAAATCATCATTTTATATAAATCAAGTATCTTATCAATTCCCTTGATTTATTACCCCTGCGATTACGTCATCAAATCGCATTGGCCTCTCTTCATCATCATTCATCAATACCGGTTATTACATTTGCATCTGCCGTTCGGCGAAAAGTATGCCAGCCTCAATACTTTCCACACGGCCACGTTAATAGTCTTTTATTAATTAATTTCTTATTCATTCACATTTTATTACCTTTGATGCAATTTGTTTTCAATTTTATGTAGTGTTTTAACAAAATGAACATTGACCGTTCTTGACAGTTCGGAAAACTTACATATCAAAAAGTGCATTTTGTGTTGTTTCCGTGTGGAATTTCTAGTTTATGGACAAAAATCAGAACACGGGGTTTATTGAACGATGTAAAGTTCAGTTCTTCAAAGAAATTCTTTCCTCGGCGCACAATCTCTTTCGCCTAATACCATGAAGTCCCACACCAAATTGCACATTCTGAATTTCAGCGCTGCAAATTGCAGCATGCCAGTTGACGTCAAATCCACCCGCCGCACTGCAGCACGTAGCGTCGCCGCGCGCGCTGCGGTTGTCTTGTCAGCAGCCGTGCTGGCCGCCTGCGGCGGTGGTGGCGGTGGCGGCAGCACCGCCACCGATGGCTCGGTATCGCTGGCAAGCGTCAAGACGGGCTACATCACCCAGCCCACGACCCCAACCCTGCTGACCCCGGTTACCCCGGCGACCAGCACCCCTGCGACCGTGACGGCCGGCACCGTCCTGACCGACGTCCGTATCCAGAATACCGGCGCGGCGCAAACCAACGTGCCGTTCACTTTTGGCCAGGTCTTCGCGGTCGGCCAACTGTCGCCGAGCGAAGGCCTGGCGGCCAAGATGGCCGACGGCACCGTGATACGCCTGCAGACCGACGTCAAGGCCACCCATCCCGACGGCTCGGTGCGCCATGCCATCATTTCCGGCATCCTGCCGTCGCTGGCCGCCGGCCAGGTCCAGAAGATCGAACTGGCGAAATCCACCGCATCCCCCAGGAGCACGGTCACCGTCCACGACCTGCTCGACGCCGGCCTGACCAGCAACGTGACCATCACCGTGGACAAGGTCAAGTACACCGCGTCGCTGGCCGAGGCCGTCGCGAAGGAAGCGCAGATCAACTGGCTGTCGGGCACGATTGCCAACGAATGGATCGCCAGCGTGCCGCTCAAGAACGAAGCCGGTATCGCCCATCCTCTGCTGACCGCGCGTTTTGCGGTACGCTGGTACAACGGCCTGACCCGTCAGGCACGCGTCGAAGTGGTGGTGGAAAACAACAAGACCTTCGCCGCTGGCGCCCGCAACCTCACCTATGACGTCAACGTCGAGGTGGCAGGCCGCTCGGTATATCGCCAGAACAACCTGACCCATTATCATCACGCGCGCTGGCACCAGTACGCCTGGTGGGACGCCAGCCGCGAACCGGCGATCAACATCCAGCACAACACCGCTTACCTAATCGCCAGCAAGGCAGTATCGAACTACGACCAGAACCTGGTCATCCCGGAAAGCGCACTGGCTAGCCTGGGCAATTCGATCAACCCTTCCAACACGGGCCCGATGAAGATCGGTCCAGTCCTGGCCTACATGGGCACGACCGGGGGCCGTGGCGACATCGGTCCTTTGCCGGGCTGGTCGGTGAACTACCTGCTGACGATGGACAAGCGCGCCAAGGATGTCATGATGGCCGCCGCCGAGGGTTCCGCTTCGTGGTCGGTTCACTATCGTGACGAAAAAACCAATTATCCAGTGCGTACTGACAATGATGCCAACAAGCGCATTTCAACGCATGGAAACTTGTCCAATTACGGTCCGTTGCCGGTACCGCGCTGTGCCAACAATGACTGGAACCTGTGCAGCTCGCCGTACGGCGACGACACCGCGCACCAGCCGTCGCTGGTGTACCTGCCGTACCTCGTCACCGGCGAATATTATTATCTGGAAGAGCTGCAGTTCTGGGCAGCATGGAATCCGCTTGGTACCGATCCGAACTATTCGGGCCTGGGCCAAGGTCTGGTGCGCTGGCAGCAAGTGCGTGGGCAAGCGTGGTCCTTGCGTACCTTGGGCCACACCGCCTACATTACGCCGGATGCCGATCCGATGAAGAGCTACTTCACCAAGCAGCTCGACGCCAACCTGGACTTTTACAGCAACACTTACGTGGTCGGTAATCCCAACAATCTCGGTATGTATGACGGTTCCGGCAGTTATGCGTTCGAGATCACCGAAGAGAAAACCTGGCAGGACGACTTCCTGACCTGGAGCTTCGGTTACCTGTCGGAGCTGGGCTTTACCAAGGCGCTCCCGATCCTGCAATGGAAAGCGAAGTTCCCGGTCGGCCGCATGACTGCACCCGGTTTCTGCTGGATTCAGGCTGGCATCTATTCGATGAAGATGCGTGAAAATAACAATTCACCGAAATATGACAGTTTTGCTGATATGTACAAAGGCAACTTCGGCTACGACAACATCGCAAATGACGACGGTGGCTTCGTTACCGTTCCTTCCGGCACGAGCTACCAGAACATGGAGTGCGGCAGTCAGCAACAAGCGGACTACCTCGGTCTCATCAACCGCAAGTCCTGGCCGCGCGGCCGCATGGCCGGGTACGCCGATTCCGGCGAAGGTTACCCGGCGAACATGCAACCTGCACTGGCTGTGGCGGCTACCTCGGGTATTCCGAACGCGGCGCAGGCATGGGCAACCTACGACAGCCGTGCCGCCAAGCCGGACTTCCGCTATTCGCCGCAGTTTGCGATCGTGCCGCGCTGATTGTTGTATAAGTGTTGCGCCCAGCGTGACGTAAAACCGGCCGTCCCGCCATAGCAGGACGGCCGGTTTTTTTATCGGCACTGCGCCGTTGACACGGAACATATGTCCGTGCTGCACTAACGTTAGTGCTAAAATAATTAATCATGCAGCCAGTGTCGTGAGCTTCATCCATCCGTACAGTGCTGGCGCTTACCCGGTCGGTGCAAGGTCCTGACCAGCATCTCGCACCATTTCCAACAGCAATTTATGGCAAACCTACGTCGTTCGCTGGTCATCAATTTCTTTTCTTCCACAGGTACGGCATTCCTGCAGTTCGTAGTCAGCGTCCTGCTGGCCCGCATGCTGAGCCCCAGCGAAATCGGCGTGTATTCGATGACGATCGTGTTCGTCAACTTCGCCCACGTATTCCGCGATTTTGGCGTGTCCGGCTACCTGCAGCGCGAAGACAACCTGACCCCTGACAAGATCCGTTCGGCCACCGGTGTCGTCTTCACCACGTCCTGGATCATTGCGACCACCCTGTTCCTGGTCAGCCCCGCCATCGGGCGCTGGTTCAATGAACCGGCCATGACGCCGGTGATGCGGGTGCTGGCGCTGGGCTTCTTCTTCATTCCGTTCGGGACCATCACCAACGCCCTGCTGGCGCGCGAATTCGCAGCGGAAAAGCAGGCCTGGATCAACGGCATCGGCACCGTCAGCTTCTGCGCCAGCTGCCTGATCCTGGCGAAACTGGGTCATGGCAGCATGTCCCTCGCCTATGCCAACCTGATCAACATCATCGTGTGCGGCCTGGCCTCGCTGCCGATGCGCCAGAAGGACCTGCCCTGGCTGCCGTCGTTCCAGCACTGGCGCAGCGTGGCCCACTTCGGCTTGGGCTCGCTGCTGTCGGCCTGCGCCGGCTCGCTCAACAATGCCCTGCCCGACATCCTGCTGGGCAAGCTGGGGACGGCGCGCCTGGTCGGCCTGCTCAGCCGCGCCAACTCCACCGCCACCATTTTTTCCTATGTCGCCGGCTCCACCGTCAGCTACGGCGCGGTGTCCTACCTGGCCCAGACCCACCATCGCGGCGATCCGCTGTCGCCGGTGCTGGCGCGCGCAACGGTCCTGTTGACCGGCATCGGCTGGGCCGCGTTGGCGCTGACGACGGTGCTCGGACAGGACATCGTGCTTGCCCTGTACGGTCCCAAATGGCTCGAATGCGTACCGGCCATCCTGCCGCTGTCGCTGGCCGCCGCGGTATCGATGATGTTCCATTACGCCCCACTGGCCTCGATGGCGATCGGCCGGCCCTACCTGAGCACGATACCGATCCTGACCACCGTCGCGGCCCGGATCGGCTTCGGCATCGTGTTGTTCGACGGCAGCCTCAGGCAGTTCGCCTGGGCGCTGTGCTTCGCGACCGTGGCCGCGGCGCCGGTGCTGGCGCTTCAGCAGCGCAATTATTTCAATATGCCGTTCCGCGCCATGCTGGTACCGGTGATCCCGAGCGCGGTGGTGGCGCTCGGCACCGCGGCGGCCGGCGCGCTGCTGGCGGTGCTGCTGCCGCAGCAGTTGCCGCCGATGGCGCGCCTGCTGATCATGGCGGCGCCGCTGGCGGCGGTCTGGTACCTGCTGCTGCGCCTCACGCGCCACGAATTGCTGGATGAAGTGCATCGCCTGGCAGCGCCGATCGGGGTCCGCCTTGGACTGTTGCGCACGAATGTATAATTGGATGATGCCGGCGGACCCGGCCGGCCGCATCTCCCGAATAGAGTGACATTATGTATCTCAATGAAGTCAAGACGATCCTGATCGATGTATTGAGCCTGGGCGAAGCCGGCCAGCGGCTGGAGGCGGATTCGCCCCTGCTCGGCAGCCTGCCCGAGCTCGACTCCATGGCCGTGATCAGCCTGATCGGCGCACTGGAAGACCATTTCGGGATCGAGGTGGGTGACGACGACATCAGCGCCAGCACCTTCGAAACCCTGGGCAGCCTTGCCGCATTCGTTGCCCAGAAACGCGCCGAATGACCAGCCCGCGGAATGGGCCCAGCGCCGAACCGTTCTTCCTGAAGAGCGGCGAGGGCCAGCGCTTTTGCTTGTTCCATCGGCCGGAAGGCGCCTGCCGCGGCGCCATCCTGTACGTGCATCCATTTGCCGAGGAATTGAACCGTTCGCGCCGCATGGCCGCGCTGCAGGCGCGCGCCTTCGCGGCGCTGGGCTATGGCGTCCTGCAGATCGACCTGTACGGTTGCGGCGACAGCAGCGGCGACTTCGGTGATGCCCGCTGGGACCTGTGGAAACAGGACCTGGGGGCCGGCGCCGCCTGGCTGCAGCAGCGCCTCGGGCAACCCGTCACCCTGTGGGGCCTGCGCCTGGGCGCCCTGCTGGCGCTCGATTATGCGCGCGGCGCCGCGCACCCGGTGGACGCCATGATCCTGTGGCAGCCGGTGCTGAGCGGCTCGACCTGCCTGACCCAGTTCCTGCGCCTGCGCATGGCCAATGCCATGCTGGCCGAAGCCGGCACCGTGCACACCGATACCCGGGCGCTGCGCGAGGCGCTGCGCGCCGGTGAAACGCTCGAGATCGGCGGCTACGACCTGGCGCCGCCGCTGGCGGCAGCGCTCGACGCCATCGATCCGCCCGAAGCCATGGCGCCGGCCTGTCCGGTGCACTGGATCGAGGCCGTGAACGGCGCGTCGCAGTCGCTGCCGGCGGCGGCGGCGCGCGTCAGCGCCGAATGGCAGCGCCAGGGCGTCGACCTGCATTTCCATGCCGTGCCCTGTCCGCCGTTCTGGACGACCGCCGAAATCACGGTCAGTCCGGCCTGGATCGGGGCGACCTCGGACGCCTTGCGGGTCAGCGCCCATGAATGTTGAAGAACAGGCGCTGGCCTTTCCCTGCCACGACGACTGGCTGTACGGCATCCTGAGCCTGCCGCAGCAGCCGTGCCGGCGGGGCGTGCTGATCGTGGTGGGCGGCCCGCAGTACCGGGCCGGCAGCCATCGCCAGTTCACCCTGCTGGCGCGCAGCCTGGCGCAGCACGGGATCGCCGCCATGCGCTTCGACTACCGCGGCATGGGCGACAGCCAGGGCGAGGTGCGCGACTTCGAGACAATCGAGGATGACCTGCGCGCCGCGGTGGACGCGTTCACCCGGGCCGTACCCGGCCTGCGCGACGTGGTCCTGTGGGGACTGTGCGACGCCGCGTCCGCGATCACGATGTATGCCCCGCACGATGCCCGGGTCAGCGGCCTGGTCCTGCTCAACCCCTGGGTGCGCACCGCCGACGGCCTGGCCAAGACCACGCTCAAGCATTATTACCGCGACCGCCTGCGCGACCGCCGTTTCTGGAGCAGCCTGGTGCGCGGCCGCTTCGACTACGGCAGCTCGCTGCGCTCGATGGTCAAGCTGGCGCGCGTGGCTTTCGGCCCGGCCCTGGCCGGCAACCCCGGCAAGACCGCCCTGCCCGACCGCATGCATGCCGGCATGCGCGACTTCAAGGGACACGTGATGATGATCATCGGCGGGGCCGACCTGACCGGACGCGAATTCTGCGACATGGCCAACGGCAATGCCGCCTGGAAGCGCCTGCTGAATGCGCCGCATGTGACCCAGCGCCGCATCGACCGGGCCGACCACACGTTCTCGCGCCGCGTCTGGCGCGACCAGGTGGCCGACTGGACGCGCGAATGGATGCGCTCCTGGTAAGCACCTGTCCGGCTGCACACTTGCGCCGTAGGGTTAACGTTATTTCAACAGTGTCAGGGGTAAATTGCACTCTATGCTAGAGTCTTCCCACCGCAGCTCGCCTTGATACCGGTTGTCGCGCATGCGGGGTGATCACCTCTCAACGTATTTCTAACGTTCGCATAGCCATGTCGCTCAAATCGCTCGTCATACCCATCCTGAATCAGCCTCCCCGGCGCCAGCGCCTGGCCACGTTTCCGGCTGGCGATGCCATCCCGCGCATCATCCACCAGACGTTTTACGAACGTAAGCTGTCGCCCGAGCTGCAGGCCAATGTCGACCGCCTGCGCGCGCTGAATCCCGGCTGGGAATACCGCTTCTACGACGACGACGACGTCGCCGCCTTCATCAAGGGGAATTACCCGCCGGTCGTGTGGGAGTACTTCGAGCGCATCGACCCGCGCTACGGTGCGGCGCGCGCCGATCTGTTCCGCTACCTGCTGCTGTACAAGGTCGGCGGCGTGTATTTCGACATCAAGAGTTCCACCACCCGTCCGCTGGACGACGTGATCCGCCCGGACGACCGCTTCCTGCTCTCCAAGTGGCACCGCGCCGACGGCCAGTACGAAGTCTATGGCTGGCACTACGACCTGCTCGGGCACCCGGGCGGCGAATACCAGCAATGGCACATCGTCAGCGCGCCCGGCCATCCGTTCCTGAAGGCGGTGCTCGAAACCGCGCTGTCGAACATCGATCTGTACGACCCTTACCTGCACCAGACCGGCAAGCGCGGCGTGCTGCGTGTGACCGGCCCGATCACGTATACGCTGGCGATCCACCCCTTGATGCCGCACCATCCGCACCGCGTGGTCGACAGCCGCAACGAACTGGGCTTCGAATACAACGTGTTTCCGAACCAGGCGCACCAGAACATCTTCAAGTCGCATTACTCTCTGCAGACCTCGCCGATCGTGCGCATGAAGTGGAACAAGCGCGCCGCCAGCCAGGTGTACCGCTTGATGCAGTACGGATTCGACCTGCTCCAGCGCAGCCGCGGCAAGCCTGCCGGCGCGACCCAGTGACGCGCCGGCCATGTCGCTCAAAGCGCTCCTGATTCCGCCCCTGAACCGCCCTCCACGGCGCCCGCGCCTGCCCGAGGCTGCGCCGGGGACGGCCATCCCGCGCATCCTGCACCAGACGTTCTACGACAGGAACCTGACGCCACAGCTGCAGGCCAACGTCGAGCGGCTGCGGGCGCTGAATCCCGGCTGGGAATACCGCTTCTACGACGACGACGACGTCGCCGCCTTCATCCAGGGGAACTACCCGCCGGCCGTGTGGGCATATTTCGAGCGCATCGATGCACGCTACGGTGCGGCGCGCGCCGATCTGTTCCGCTACCTGCTGCTGTACCGGGTCGGCGGCGTCTACCTCGACATCAAGAGCGCCGCGACCCGGCCGCTGGACGACGTGATCCGGCCGGACGACCGCTTCCTGCTCTCCAAGTGGCACCGCGCCAACGGCGAGTACGAAGTGCGCGAAGGCCATTACGATATCCGCCACCTCGACGGCGGCGAATACCAGCAGTGGCAGATCGTCAGCGCGCCCGGCCACCCGTTCCTGAAGGCGGTGATCGAAACCGTCCTGGCGAACATCGAACTGTACGACCCCTACCTGCACCAGACCGGCAAGCGCGGCGTGCTGCGCCTGACCGGCCCGATCACGTACTCGCTGGCGATCGACCCGATCAGGTCCGCCCACCCGCACCGCGTGGTCGACAGCCGCAACGAACTGGGTTTCGAATACAACGTCTATCCGAACCAGTCGCACCAGACCGTGTTCAAGTCGCATTACTCGCTGCAGACCGCGCCCATCGTGCGCATGACCCCGGCCAAGCGCGCCGTCAGCCAGCTGTACCGGCTGATGCAATACGTGCACGACCGGCGCCTGCGCGGCGGCGCGGCCGGCGCCACTTCCTGATCCGTCAGCGCACGGCTGGAACGGCGGACGCCGCCGCGCAATCCTGGAAACGGTCGAAGGCGCCGTAGGCCGGCGCCGCGGCGCGCGCCCGGCCGCACAAGCCGATCGGCGGCGCGGCGCGCGAGCCTGTGGCGTTGCGCAACGGCGCACCATCGCGCCAGCCGAAATCGCCGCTTGCGGGATCCACGAACAGGCTGCGCACCGGGTGGTAGCCGGCAAAGGATTGCCACAGCGGCGCGCTGCGGTTGTCGCCCAGGCGCAGCACCCCGCCGTTGCGGCTGCGGATCGCCCCGTCGACCAGGTTGCCGTCGAGGTCCGCGCTGCTGGCCGGGAAGCGCACGTCGATGCCGCCGGTGTCGACCAGGGTGTTGTCCTCGATGTTGCTGGCGGCGGCGCTGTTCAGGTAGATGCCGGCGTCCGAGCAGCCGGCCACCAGGTTGGCGCGCAGGATGCCGCCATCCTGTTCGGTGATGCAGCGGCCGTCGCGGCACGCTTGCCGGTCGGTGCCGCCGCCGCCCAGCGACAGGCCGACGCGCTGTCCCCAGTGGCCGCGCAGGCGCCGTTCGCACCACACCAGGTTGCGCTCGAACAGGTTGGCGCTGCCGGCGCCCTTGGCGAAGGCGCCATAGCTGACGCCGTCGCCGCCGCCCTTGATGAAATCACTGATCAGGTTGGCTCGGATGATCCAGCGGCTGGCGGTGACCAGGTCGATCGGCGTCACCGGCCGCGCCGTGTTGCGCACGTGGCCATTGTCCAGCGTGTTCGACGCGATCAGGCCGTCGTCGGGGAACTGGCCGCGCTCGCCGTTGATCTTGAAGTGGGCGTTGAAATCGCTGATGGTGTTGTTGACGGCCTCGAAATGGCTGGCCGCGCCGACCACGTGGAACGCGTGTTCGCAACTGTCGTCGTCGCCGCAGGCCCCGCGGATGACCAGGTTCTCGAAGCGCCAGTACGGCGCGCTGACCCGGAAGCCCTCGACCATCGCGAAGTCCAGCCGCACGCTGCCCGGCTGGACCGCACGCACCGTGATCGGCGCGCCGGCGCGGCCGGGCCGGTCGGCGTCGAGCTTCATGCCATCGAAGCGGTAGGTACCGGGCAACAAGGTGATGATGGCGCCAGGCTCGGCTCGGGCCAGCGCCGTGCGCAGTTCGTCGGCGCTGCCGACCAGCGTGCCGGCCGCGCTGTCCGGATTGACCGGCGCCGCCTGCGCGCCGAGCGCCAGCGCGAACGGCTGAATCAGCGGCGCGGCCGCGGCGCCGCGGTCCAGTTCCAGCAGGGCGCGGCTCGTAAAGCGGCCGGCGGCGACGATCGCCGGATTGTGGCCACCCGTACGGTGTTCGATGTAGGGCGCCAATGCGCGCGGGGTCACGCCGAGATGCTCCACCGCGACCGCCGCCGCCACGCCGCCGAGCAGAAGGACGGCAAGGCCTGCCAGCGCCAGGGCGCGCCTGGCCGGCCGCTTCACGCGTTGACCTTGATGCCGTGCCGGCCCATCAGGTCGTACATGGTCGGCCGGCTGATGCCCAGCATCTCCGAGGCCTTGACGATGTTGCCGTCGGTGCGCGCCAGCGCCTTGACGATCGCCTTGTACTCGGCTTCGTCGCGCACCTGGCGCAGGTTCAGCGGCTCTTCCTCGGCGCCGGTCTCGGGCAGGCCGAGGTCATCGGCGACGATGGTATTGCCGTCGGCCATGATGACGGCGCGCTTGATGCAGTTTTCCATCTCGCGCACGTTGCCCGGCCAGGCATAGCCCTCGATCGCCGCCAGCGCATCCGGCGCGAAGTGCAGAGAGGAACGCGATTCCTGGGCGCAGAATTTGTTCTTGAAGTGATGGGCCAGCAGCGCGGCGTCGCCCTCGCGCTGGCGCATCGGCGGGATGGTGACCACGATTTCCGACAGGCGGTAATACAAGTCTTCGCGGAACCGTCCCTGCGCGCACAAATCCTTCAGTTTCTGGTGGGTTGCGCAGACGATGCGCACGTCGACCGGGATTTCCTCGTGGCCGCCGACGCGTTCGATCACGCGCTCCTGCAGGAAGCGCAGCAGCTTGGCCTGCAGCGCCATCGGCAAGTCGCCCACTTCGTCGAGGAAGAAGGTGCCGCCGTGCGCCAGTTCCACTTTGCCCTTGGTCTGCTTGGCGGCGCCGGTGAAGGCGCCCTTTTCGTAGCCGAACAATTCGCTTTCCAGCAGGTTTTCCGGGATCGCCGCGCAGTTGATCGCCATGAAGCGCTCCTTCGAGCGCGGCGACAGCGCATGCACCGCGCGCGCCAGCACCTCCTTGCCGGTGCCGGATTCGCCCAGCAGCATGACCGAGGCCGAGGTCGGCGCCACCTTTTCCACGGTGCGGCACACCTTGAGCATGCCGGGGTCGCGCGAGATCACGCCGGACAGCGGCGAATCGGCCTGCGACTGCTGCATGCGGCGGTTTTCCTGCTGCAGGGTGTGCAGGAAGAAGGCGCGCTGGATGACCAGGTTCAGCACTTCGGGATCGACCGGCTTCTGGTGGAAATCGTAGGCGCCCATGCCGATCGCCTTGACCGCGTTGGCGTGGTCCTGGTTGCCGGTCAGGACGATCACGCGCGTGTCCGGCGCCAGCGCCAGGATCTGCTGCAGCGTGGCCAGCCCTTCGGTCGAGCCGTCCGGATCGGGTGGCAGGCCCAGGTCCATCGTGCACACGGCCGGTTCGTGGCGGCGGATCTGGGCCAGCGCCGCCTCGCGGTCGCCGGCCACGACCACGTCGTAGGCATCCAGGCTCCAGCGCAGCTGCTTCTGCAGGCCCGGATCGTCTTCAATGATGAGCAGCTTCGGTTTGTTTTGCGTCACGGGTGTCCTCTACTCTATCTCTTTGTTCAAGTGATCGCTCAATCGGCCGTCACCGCCGCCGCCTCGTGGTATGGCGGCAGGACGACCTTGAAGGTGGTGCCGAGCGCAGGGCGGCTGGCCACTTCCAGCGCGCCGCCCAGCTCGGTGATGTATTCGCGGCTCTCGAACACGCCGATGCCCATGCCGGCCGACTTGGTCGAGTCGAATGGCTTGAACAGGCGCTCGCGGATGAATTCCTCGGTCATGCCTTCGCCGGTATCGGTGATCTCGACCTCGACCGCCTCCGGCGCCTGCCCGGCGTCGCGCCGAGAACCGACCCGTATCATGACATGGCCGTCGCGCGGCGTGGCCTCGATCGCATTCTGGATCAGGTGGCCGAGCACGCGCTCGAGGCGCTCGCGGTCGGCCATCACCTGCAGGCCGGCCTGCTCGACCACCAGTTGCGGGTGCGGCTCGAACGCGCTTTTCAGCGCCACCGCCTGGCGCACCACCTGGTCGATCGCCAGCGGCAGCGGGCGGGCGGCATTCTCGGTGCGGCTGAGCTTCTGCAGCAGCAGCTTCATCTTCTGCACCGAATGGTTCAGGGTTTCCAGCATGTCGCGCTGGAACTCGGGGTTGTCCTTGTGCTTCTCGGCGTTCGCATTCATCAGCGACAGCTGGGCCACCAGGTTCTTGAGGTCGTGCACCACGAAGGTCGACATGCGGTTGAACGATTCGAACTGGCGCGCCACCATCAGGGCGTTGGCGGCATCCTGCTGCGCCAGGTGGCCGGCGGCCTGGCTACCGGCGATTTCCAGCAGGTCGAAGATTTCCCAGTTCAGCTTGAGCGGGCTGCGCGGACGCTGCAGCACCACGAAGCCGAACAGCTTCTCGTGCAGGATCAGCGGCACCACCAGCCAGCGGCGCGGGTGTTCCAGCAGCCAGTCGGGCACGGCGAGACCTTCGTACTTGTCGGGACTGGCCACGTATTCGTCCAGGTCGATCACCCACTGGGTGCTCTCCAGGAACTGGCAGAACGGCGATTGCGCCAGCTCGGCCATGCTGCTCCCGGGCGCCTGCCAGTGGGCGCGCGCCATGAACTTGGACGCGGCGCGCTCGCCTTCGCTGCGCTGCCACAGCACGCCGCCCGGGCTTTCGACCAGCGCCGCCAGCGCCTCGATCGCGCGCTCGCCCAGGTTCGGGCCGCGCTCGGACAGGGTGCGGGTAAAGCGCATCCATTCTTCGCGGTAGTCGTAGTTGTAGCGGTAGAAATGCTTGCTGATCGAGACCTTCAGCCATGAGCGCGCGCTGCCCGAGAACAGGATCACGCCCAGCAGGCAGACGGCGCCGAACAGGAAACCGGTCTGCATCACCGAGCCCCAGCGCCCGCCGAAGTAGCGCAGGTAATAGCCGACCGACCCCATGGCCAGCAGGTAGATCGCGCAGCCGAACAGCGCGGCGGAATGGAACATCACGCGGCGCGACACCGCGAACGGCGTGCTCCAGGACTTGCGGCGCGCCATCGAGGCGGCCACCAGCGGCACCGTCAGGGCATTGATGATGCCGCGCGCGGTCCACAGGTCCGGGTTCAGTTCGCGGAACAGCATGACGTTGCTGTACATGAAGAAATCATAGGCGAACATGCCGCCCACCCCGATGCAGGCGAACTTGATCGCCCAGCGCTCCTCGATGGTCTTGTTGCGGTACACCTGTTCGACCAGCAGCATGCCGTACACCGACAGCCCGACGAAGGACGCCAGCACCGGCAGGCTGCCGAAGGCCGACAGCAGGGCGCCGTGCCAGCTGCCGGCCAGCAGGAACAGGATCAGCGCGCCGTAGCAGGCGGCGGCCGCCACCAGAGAGCGGCGCGGCTTGCCGTCCTCGCCGCGCCAGTGGCCGAGCAGCGCAACCAGGAACAGGGACCAGGCGCCGTCGCGCACCACTTCGAGCATCGCGGACAGCGGGCTCAAGGGTACCTGGCGGAATGCTTCCCAGGCCAGCATGGCGGCCCACAGCGCGGTGGCGAGGCAGGCCGCCGACAGCGTGATGCGCTGCGCGCGGCCGCGCCAGCCCGACAGGACCGGCAGGCCGAGCGCCAGGAAGCCGATGGCGCCCAGCGCGTAACTCATAGCGGTGATATTGATCACGAAGCGGCGTAGGAAGAAAAGAAGGCCGCGGCCAGCCGCGACCGGGGCATCAGCGTCCGCTGCGGAACAGCACGACCTTCAGGGTATCGATCAGGATCAGGAAGTCGAGGAACAGGCTGTTGTTCTTCACGTAATACAAATCGTACTGCAGCTTCTGCAGGGCGTCCTCGGCCGACGAACCATAGCCGTAGCGCACCTGGGCCCAGCCGGTGATGCCCGGCTTGACACTGTGGCGCACGTTGTAATACGGGACCACTTCGATCAGCTGCTCGACGAAGTACTGGCGTTCCGGACGCGGGCCGACGAACGACATCTCGCCCTTGAACACGTTGAGGATCTGCGGCAGTTCGTCGATCCGGGTCTTGCGCATGAAGTTGCCCACGCGCGTGATGCGCGGGTCGTTCTGCTGCGCCCACTGCGGCTTGCCGCCCTTTTCGGCATCGGTGCGCATGCTGCGGAATTTATGCACGTGGAACGGCTTGCCGTCCTTGCCGACCCGCTCCTGCGAATAGAATACCGGCCCGCGGTCTTCCAGGCGCACGGCCAGCGCCGCGGCCAGCATCAGCGGGAAGGTCAGCACCAGGATGATGGTGCTGCAGATGATGTCGAAGCTGCGCTTCATGAAGGTGCGCACGAAACTCTGGTCGAAGCCGCCGCCGAACACCAGCCACGACGGCTGCAGCGAATCGACCCGGATCTGGCAGGTTTCGCGCTCGAAGAAGGTGGCAGCGTCGGTGACCTTCACGCCCTGCAGCTTGCACTCGAGCAATTCCTTGATCGGGAAGCCGCCGCGCCGGTTCTGCACCGACACGACGATTTCCTCGACGTTGTGCTTGCGCGCCATCGACAGCAGCGACTCGCCTTCGCGCGACGCCAGCAGCTTGTTCGACGGCACGCACATTTCCTCCGTCGGGGTCGCGATGAAACCGGTGATGTGGTAGCGGTGGTAGCTGGCGCTCTGCTGGGCCAGGTCGCTGCATTCCTTGGCCAGCGGACCGCTGCCCAGGAACAGGATGCGGGTTTCCAGGAAGCGCAGTTCGGACGTCTTGAAGAACACCATGCGCGAGGTAAAGATGCCGGCACCGGCGATGGCGAACACCAGCGCCAGGATGCCGCGTCCGAAATACAGGTCCGGCGCCACGTAGAACACCAGGGTCAGGATCAGGAAGCCCATCACGAACGACGGCATCAGCTTCGTAAAGAAGGGATTGCGCAAGCCTTCGTGGAAGTTGAGCTGGTACATGCCCATGGCGCTCATGCTGAAGATGATCGCGACGGTGAAGGCGATGGCCGAGGTGAAGAAATGGTCCAGGTGGCTGATGTCGGGCAGCGCGCCGGGCTGGCCCAGTTCCATGAAACGCACCGCCGCGCCGACATAGGCTGCGCCAAGCAGCACCATGACCTCGACGAACAGCAGTACGAATACGATCTTCGACACGTAGTGGTTAGAAATCCTAAACACAGTAGCTCCCGGGATTCTTCTTCATTATTTGGAAAACATTGGCGCGCACTTCAGTGCGAAAGGTCGTGGACGTACCAGTCCATTGCTTCTTGCATGCCATCGTTGATGCGGTGGGTCGGCGCATAACCCAGCAGCGTTGCCGCTTTGGAAATGTCGGCCTGCGAATGTCGGACGTCACCGCGGCGGAAATCGACATATTCCGGCGCGTGCGTAGCCACATGCGCAAAGCGCCCGGACAACAGAGTCCTCATCATACCGTACAGCTCGGCAAGAGTGGTACGATCCCCGACCGCGATGTTGTAGACTTGATTCACAGCATCAACTTTAGCCATTACTGACAACACATTGGCTTGTATAACGTTGGCAATATAACAAAAATCGCGGCTGGTCGCACCGTTGCCGTGTATATGGTGCGAGCGGTTGCGGATCAGGGCGGCGATCCATTGCGGAATCACGGCGGCATAGGCGCCATCCGGATCCTGGCGCGGACCGAACACATTGAAATAGCGCAAACCCACCGCTTCGGTGCCGTAACTCCGTGCAAACACATCGGCATACAGTTCGTTGACATATTTGGTGACGGCATACGGCGACAGCGGGCGTCTGATGCGGTGCTCGATTTTCGGCAGCGCCGGGTGGTCGCCGTAGCTGGCGCTCGACGCGGCGTACACGAAGCGTTCGATGCCGGCATCGCGTGCCGCCACCACCATGTTCAGGAAACCGGACACGTTCGTCTCGTTGGTCAGCACGGGATCGGCGAGCGAGCGCGGCACCGAACCGAGCGCAGCCTCGTGGAGGACGAAATCCACTTCGGTGCAGGCGCGGCGGCAATCGGCGGGCCGACGGATATCGCCTTCGATGAAGGCGAAGCGGGCCCAGGCTTCCTCCCCCACCAGCGCGTGCACCTGCGCCAGGTTGCGCCGCGAGCCGGTCGCAAAATTGTCCATGCCGACGACGCGCTGGTCCAGGCGCAACAAGGCTTCGACCAGGTTCGAGCCGATGAAGCCGGCCGCGCCGGTGACCAGCCAGCGGCGCGGGCGCTTCAATCATGCCCGAATGCCGTTCCAGCAGCGGAATGCAGACTTCCTCGGTGGCGCCGGGATAGACGGTCGATTCGAAGATGATGGTGGCGCCGCGCTTCATGGCCTGGCCGACGCTGCGGGTGGCCCCGAACAGGGGCGCAAAGTCGGGATTGTGGGCATTGTCGACCGGGGTCGGCACGGCGACGATGATGACATCGGCCTCGGCCAGGACGGCGGGATCGGTGCCGACTTCGAGGTGGATGGCAGCTTGCAGGTCGGCGCTGGACACTTCCCCGGTGGGGTCGATGCCGTTGCGATAATGCGCAATCTTGCTGGCGGAGAGATCGATACCGAGCGTCCTGCCCCGCTTGCCGAATTCGACCGCCAATGGCAGGCCGACATACCCGAGTCCAACGATGGCAACGACCGCGTCTGCTTTCAATTTATCGGTTCCGATCCAATTTTTGCAAATTGTTTAACATTCAATATAACACGGAAACACCGAACTTTCCCAATAGCACTATCGGGACGAAGAGAAAAAACAGATGACTATGACATCAAACGACAGTGAAAAACCTCGCATCAGCGTGAGGTGCACCGTGCGCAGCAGCCTGGCGCCGCCGTGGCCGGCAAGACAAGTCTATGTCCACCGCATGCAATACTATCATTTTCGACTCGGCGGACGATTTGGCTGACCTATCGTGCGCACTATGACCGTGGAGCAACCGACATCGTCGATGCCGCTCTTGGACACCGCCGCACGCAATCCATTCTTGTCCGGGGCCGCTGGCGCGAGGCCGTGCGGCGCCGGTTTTTTCTTCTTGCCGCGGCCGCCGATCATGACTGGGAACGCGCGCGGCAGCAGGCGCATGGCCACTTCGAACACGGCCACGATGATGGCGGTCGTCACGAGCGGCGCGCCGAGCCAGTACAGGGGATAGGCCAGGTCCTGGGCGAAACGCTTGTACAGCAGCCAGGTCGCAAACAGGATGGGCGCATGCGCCAGGAACAGGAAGAAACTGTAGCGGTTCATGCCGGCGCACCATGTTCCAAAGCGCGATCCGGCCAGCAGCGCACTGGCGGGCCAGATCAGCAATGGCGCCACCAGCCGCAAATAAGTCGTGTTCGCCACCCGGAAATAAATGATCGAACAGCACAGGAGCAGGAACAGCACCAGGCAGGGCAGCGCATAGGCGTCGAGCGCGCGCAGATTCCATTTTTTGCAGGCGACGACACCGCCCGCATAGAACAGCACCGGCATCGTATCGCGCAGCACCAGCGGACCATCCATGTTATTCAGGAAAAACAGGGACACCAGCGCAAAGCCGGCGAACGGGGCCTTGCGGATCAGCATGCCCATCAGTGGCGCCATGCACATCAGTACCAGCATATCGCGCAAAAAATTGAGCGGATAATTGACGGGAGAACGCAACAGGCCAAAGGCGGCATCCATCCAGACAGCCGGATCAAACGGCGTGAGTTGATACGCCGTCTTCACGCCGGCCAATGATTCCGCCAGCCAGACGCAAGCCAGCAGCGGCAGGTTGAAAATGAGGAAAGGGATGAGCAGGGAACGCGCTTTCTTGCTCGCCAGGGCTTTGGGAAACTGGTCCAGGCAGGCGTGGAATACTAGGTAGCCGGAAATAAAAGTCAGTACCGGTACGGTGGTGCGGAACAGCGAATTCTGGAAAAACGACTTGGTGAGCGAAAACCAGTCCGATCCGACATCCGCAATCGCCACATATTCCGGCGTATGCAGCACGACGACGCCAAAGATCATCAGAAACCGCAACAATTCGATACGGTCGCGTACATTGCTGTCCATCCTGCTCCTGTCTTGCCCACGCGAAGCTTGGGCGTGAGCATCTGCACTGTAAAAAGTCTGCATAAAAAGCGCAGCGGGCCGCTTGCGCACGTAGCACGCCTCGCGTCAATACATCGCATGGCGCTGCGAATGCCTAGATTAAAATTTTTATAATTTGCTGATGCTATGCCGCTAAAGCGAGCGAGTCAATATATTGACGGAAGCGTGCGCACCCGTGCGTAACGCTGGATGGCCGTGAAAGGCAGGGCGAAGGGGGAAAAATGGCGCGGCTGGCTGGGATCGAACCAGCGACCCTTGGCTTCGGAGGCCAATACTCTATCCACTGAGCTACAGCCGCGCTGAGAGTGATGCGAAGCATACAGTCTTTCCCGACTGTCGTCCATGGGAACCGTGAGCCATGCTCAGGAATTGCGTTTCCATTAACGATTTTTGGGACTATAATCGGGCGCGGACGGCATTGCAAATAAGCATCCGTAGCGCAAGCGCCAGGAGACAGGTTTTTTTAATTAAATTAAGGAAATCATGAGCGACGCACACAATGAGCAGCAATCTTTTATCCAAACCCCCAAGCAATTGATTGCTGCGGTCGCTGGTTTTTTCCTGGTGATTGTCCTAGGCATCATCCTGCTCGTCATCTTTGCCACGAATACCCCCTTGCGCGGCGCCGGCTCGGAACAAAGCGCGGACGCCATCGCCGCCCGCGTCCGTCCGGTGGCCGACGCAGGTTTCATCCTGAAGGACGCGAACGCGCCCAAGGTGCTGCTGGCCGGCGATGCCGTGTATACCTCCACCTGCGTGGCCTGCCATGGCGCCGGGGTCGCGGGGGCACCGAAAGTCGGCGATGCCGGCAGCTGGAGCGCACGCCTGGCGCAGGGCTACGATACTGTGCTCAAGCATGCGATCGAAGGGATCCGGGCGATGCCGGCCAAGGGCGGCAATCCGGATCTCGACGATGTCGAAGTGGCGCGCGCCGTGGTCTACATGGCTAACCAGTCCGGCGCCAAATTCAAGGAACCTGAAGTCCCGGCCGCCGCGCCTGCCGCTTCCGCAGCAGCGCCGGCCCAGGCCACAGCGGATGCCTCGGCCAACACGGCGGCGCCGGCTGCCGGTGCTGGCGCCGCGCCTGTGGCTGCATCCGGCGCCGCACTCGCGGCCGCCACGCCTGCAGCTGCCGCGCCCGTTGCTGCTGCAGCCCCGGCAAGTCCGGCGGCTGCAACCGCGGGCGCCGATACCGGCAAGGCCCTGTACAGTTCAGCCTGCTTCGCCTGCCATGGCGCCGGCATTGCTGGAGCGCCGAAGTTGGGTGACAAGGCCAACTGGGCGCCGCGCATCGCCCAGGGCAACGCAACACTGTACGAGCACGCCATCAAGGGTTTCCAAGGCAAGGCCGGCGTCATGCCGCCCAAGGGCGGTTCGCCGGCGCCCGACGCCGACGTCAAGGCTGCGGTCGACTACATGGTTGCCGCAGCAAAATAAGCGCTCACAGGTGGCCTGCCCCGCGCGTTATCGCGCATAGCCCAAAAACCGTCTGCAAGACGGTTTTTTTTCGTCTCCACGGCGCGCTGGTATATGCCGCCGGGGCCGGGATGGCGCCGTGCCGGCCTAGTGACTGGCACACACGGGTTAGCGTTGAGGAAAGACGACGGTCGCAAAGCAGAGAAGCTGCGCAACCGGATGGAAAGCGGGAATGGCGGGACTGGGCAGGACGGCGGGGAATGTGAGACTGGTGCGTCTGTGAGAACTGCTGGGATCGAAGGGATTCCGGTAGTGCCGGGAATACCGTGCCAGCGCAGCGGCATTCCCTTTCGACAGCGCCTCAGGCCCTGGTGCGGCGGCGCGCAGCCGCGATAACCATCAGCCCCAGACCGCACAGCAATACGCTGCCCGGTTCCGGCACGTCGGTCGCGATATCGGTCACGATGAAATCAAAGGTGATGCTGGCCACATTCAGGCCTCCGATGTCCTCGACGCCGAATGCGGCGCCGGGCGCGAGGAAGCTGCCATTCCAGGGCTGGGTCTGGCCAGCCTCGGATGCCAGGTTATCCGACGAGAACAGCACCTCGCCAGTCAGGCTGCGCAGGACGACCCGCACATCGACCAGGGATACCGGATGGTCGAGATCAAGCGCATCTTCGCTGCCGAGCGCCAGGATGGCGGTTTCTCCACTGACAGGAAACAAGTCGCCGTTGGCGCTCAGGTTGATGCTGATATGGTTGCTGCTGCCATCCAATGCGGTCTCGGATTCGCGTACCAGGAAGTCCAGGCCATTGCGCACACCGCCAGCTGCCAGATTGTCGAACTCGGTAATGGCGTTGACTGCCGCACCGCTCGCGCTACCCTGCAGATAAAACGAGTAGGTCGAGCCGGAAATTACCACTGCGGATGCCATGCTGGACCACCCTAGCGCAGCGGCAAACAGCATCAGGGAAGCTAGGTATTTCTTCATTGCACATCTCCCAAGAAAAGCTCATTGACATGGGAGGTTAGCAAAAATCATTCCAAATAAACACTATGAGTAAAATCAATAGCTTGCACGGCACTTTGTTCTAAAAATCAAACGTGTGTAAGAAATCCCGACTACCTAGCATAAAGTTCCTCGTACCTGCATGAAGTGTTGCGTGAATGACCAGGGTTTTTGCCAGTTATTCGGCAAGTAGTAACATTTTTCTCATCTGTTACAAAAAAGTATGATGCGTAAGAACAACAATACCCACACTTACCAAAATTTTTTGGCTGGATTTTTTTACCTCGGCTGCATAAAGCTTTTATGAACAGATACGCTGACAAAAAGCCCAGACAGCACCTTGCATTGCCCCTGCGGCTTTTTTCGGTGCTGGCATACCCCTTCTATTTTATTGTTGGTCTGCAATTAAATTCAGAGTTTTCCTAGTGAAATTCCGAATTTTCTGAATGATTTGATGCTAAAAACAGCATACTTTCAGTTATAAAATTAACTTGAAAAACATGCAAAAATATTATTCAAAATTTATCTAAGTCTATGATTCTTATTGGTTTTTTACTCTTGTAAGTTCATTATTCTGGGTTACAAATACTTACAAATCGCGTGTCTTAATTCTCGTAAGCTACAAACTTTCCAGCAGGCATAACTGCTGACAAGAAATTCTCCAACGAGGAAAAGACATGCAACAGTTGCACAACACCCAACGCCAATCCGCTCTCGCGCGATTTGCTCCTGTCCTGCTGATCTCGCTTGCTGCCGGCGGTGCCTCGGCAGCGACCCTGTCGGTCGGTCCCGGCAAAACCTATGCTGCGCCATGTGCGGCCTTTAACGCCGCCAAGGATGGCGACACCGTCGAGATCGACGGCACCAAGACTTATTCGGGCGACGTCTGCGGCATCTACCGCAGCAACCTGACCGTACGCGGCGTCAATGGCCGTCCGAAGATCAACGCCAATGGCGCCAATGCCATGGGCAAAGGCACCTGGGTCGTAATCGGCAACAACGTCACCGTCGACAACGTCGAGATGTACGGCGCCACGGTGCCGGACCGTAACGGCGCCGCCCTGCGCCTGGAAGGCACCGGCTTCACGCTGCGCAACAGCTTCCTGCACGACAACGAAAACGGCATCCTGGCCAACGCCAATGCCAACAGCGACATCTTGGTCGAGTACAGCGAATTCGGTCACAACGGCTCTGGCGACGGTTACACCCACAACCTGTATATCGGCAACGTCAAGAGCCTGACCTTCCGCTACAGCTTCTCGCACGATGCCAATGTCGGCCACAACCTGAAGTCGCGCGCCCAGGTCAACGTCATCCAGAACAACCGCTTCTCGAGCCTGGCATCGGGCCAGACCGGCAGCACCGCATCCGGCAGGCCGAGCTACGAGGTCGACCTGCCGAACGCCGGTACGTCGTACGTGATCGGCAACGTGATCCAGCAGCCGGCGTCCAACAGCAATCCGAACATCCTGGCCTACGGCGAGGAAGGTGCGAGCAATCCGGGCAAGGACCTGTATGTTGTCAACAATACCTTCCTGAACGACAGCGGTTCGGGCGGCACCTTCGTGATGATCGGTTCCGGCGTGGGCACCCCCGCCCTGCTGCAGAACAATATCTTCGCTGGCGTCGGCAGCATGACCAACCAGAGCAATGCGCAGCTCAGGACCAACTACAGCGCGGCTGCGCCCGGCTTCGTCGACCGTGCCAATTTCGACCTGCACCCGACCGCCAACGCCCAGGTGATCAACGCCGGTTCGGCGCCGGGCAACGCGGCCAGCGGCTTTGCGCTGGCGCCGATCGCGCAGTACAAGCACGTGGCCGCGGGCGAAACCCGGGTCAACAACGGCCAGATCGACATCGGCGCGTACGAAGCCAGCGGCGCCTCCGCCAATACGCCGGCGGCGCCGACGAGCAGCGAATGGACCGCCTGCGCCAGCGAAGGCGGCACCTGCTCGTTCAGCGGCACCCGTGAAGTGCGTTACGGCACCGCCACCCAGTATGTCTCGAAGATCGTGACCGGCTCGACCCCGTGCAGCAACGCCGTGTTCGGCGACCCGGCGCCGAACGTCGTCAAGTCGTGCAGCTACGCAAGCACGACCGTTGCGGCCCCGACCCCGGCCCCGGCGCCGACCACGGTCACCTGGACCAACTGCGCCAGCGAAGGCGGCACCTGCTCGTTCAGCGGCACTCGTGAAGTGCGCTACGGCACCGCCACCACGTCGGTGGCGCGGACCGTGACCGGCTCGACCCCGTGCACCAACGCCGTGTTCGGCGACCCGGCGCCGAACGTCGTCAAGGTCTGCAGCTATTCGAGCGTGACCGCCAACCGCCCGTAACATGAAAAACGGCCGGCAGGATGCACGGCCGGCTGCAAAACAAAAGGCCGCGGATCTCCGCGGCCTTTTGCCATCTGCTGCTGCCGCAGCCGTCACGCGGACGGCTGCGGCCGGTGCTTACCAGATGATCACGCGCTCCTGCGGCGCCAGGTACATCTTGTCGCCCTGCTTGACCTTGAACGCCTCGTAGAAGCCCGGCTGGTTCTTCAGGGTGCCGTTGGCGCGGTACTGGCCCGGCGAGTGCGGGTCGGTCTTGACCTGCACGATCTGGGCCGGTTCGCGCATCTTGGTGCGCCATACCTGCGCCCAGCCCATGTACAGGCGCTGTTCGCCGGTGAGGCCGTCGATGACCGGCGCCTTCTTGCCCTTCAGCGAGATCTTGTACGCTTTATAGGCGATGGCCAGGCCCGAGTTGTCGGCGATGTTCTCGCCCAGGGTCAGCTCGCCGTTGACGCGGTAGCCCGGCAGCGGCTCGAAGGCGTTGTACTGCTTCACCAGCATGCTGGTCTTGGCCTTGAAGTTCTTGTGGTCGGCCGCGCTCCACCAGTCGCGCAGGTTGCCGTCGCCGTCGTACTGGGCGCCCTGGTCGTCGAAGCCGTGGCTGATCTCGTGGCCGATCACGGCGCCGATGCCGCCGTAGTTGACCGCGTCATCCGCGTTGGCGTCGAAGAACGGCGGCTGCAGGATCGCGGCCGGGAACACGATCTCGTTCATCTCCGGATTGTAGTAGGCGTTGATGGTCTGCGGCGTCATGCCCCACTCTTCGCGGTCGATCGGCCGGCCCAGCTTGTTCAGTTCGCGGTCCGCTTCCACCACGCGCGAACGCATCATGTTGCCGACCAGGTCGCCGCGCTCGACGCTCAGGGCCGAGTAATCCTTCCACTTGTTCGGGTAGCCGATCTTCGGGGTGAACTTGGCCAGCTTGGCCTGCGCTTCCTTCTTGGTGGCCGGGCTCATCCAGTCGAGGGTGTCGATGCTCTGCTTGTAGGCGGCCAGCAGGTTCTTCACCAGCGCTTCCATGCGCGCCTTGCGCTCGGCCGGGAAGTACTGCTCGGTGTACAGCTTGCCCAGCGCTTCGCCCTGGGTGCGCTCGACGGCGCCCACGCCACGCTTCCAGCGCGGCTGGTTTTCCTTGGCGCCGGACAGGGTCTTGCCGTAGAAGTCGAAGCGTTCATCCACGAAGGCCTTCGACAGGTAGCTGGCGTAGGCGTCGACCAGGTGCATCGACAGGTAGGCTTTCCAGGTGTCGAGCGGGGTCTTGTTCGAGATCGCGGCGAAGCCCTTCAGGTAGCTCGGCTGGCTGACGATCACGTAATCGGTCTTGGCGGCGATGCCGGCGCTCTTGAGCCAGGTGTTCCAGTCGTAGTCCGGGGCGATTCTACCCATGTCGGTCAGGTTGACCTTGTTGTAGGCCTTGATCGGGTCGCGCAGCTCGACCTTGGTCCACTGCACCTTGGCGATCTCGGTCTCGAAGTCGACGATGGCCTTGGCATTGGCGGCGGCGTTCTTGTCGCCGGCAAGCAGCAGGGTCTTCTCGATGTGGGCCAGGTACTTGGCCTTGGCATCGGCCAGCTTGGCGTCGTCCGCCTTCAGATAGTAATCACGGTCCGGCAGGCCCAGGCCGCCCTGGTAGATGTCGGCCACGTACTTGGTCGAATCCTTGTTGTCCTGGTGGATGCCGAAGTCGTACGGCACGTTGACGCCGATCTTGCCCAGGTGCGCCAGCAGGGCCGGCAGTTCGGACTTGTCCTTGATGGCGGCGATTCTACCCAGTTCGGCGTTCAGCGGGGTGATGCCCAGCTGTTCCAGGCGCGCCTCGTCCATGAAGCTGGCGTACAGATCGCCGATGCGCTGGGCGTCGGTGCCCTTGGCCGGGTTGCCGGCGGCGGCCTTCTCGATGATGCCGCGCAGCTGCGGCAGCGTGTTTTCCTGCAGCTCGTGGAAGGCGCCCCAGCTCGACTTGTCGGCCGGGATCTCGACGGTCTTGAGCCACTTGCCGTTCAGGTATTCGAAGAAGTCGTCCTGCGCGCGCACGGACGGCTCGATGTATTGGGTGGCGATGCCGGTCGACAGGACCTGGCCCTTGGCGCTGTTCTTCGCAGCGGCACCGGTGCCGGCTTCGGCCGCGTGGCCCAGGCTGGCGATCAGCGCCAGCGTCAGGGCGCTCAATAAATACTGCTTCTTCATCGTTACAGCTCCCTCAGGATTGTTATGGGTGATGCGGCCGGCGTGGATGGCGCCGGCCGGTGTTGCATGCCGCTCTTGGCGACGCGAGATTACCAGATCGTGACGCGCTCTTCCGGCTTCAGGTACATCTTGTCGCCTTCCTTGACGCCGAAGGCTTCGTAGAACGCCGGCTGGTTGCGCAGCGTGCCGTTGGCGCGGAACTGGCCCGGCGAGTGCGGGTCGGTCTTGACCTGCACGATCTGCTGGGCTTCGCGCATCTTCGAGCGCCATACCTGGCCCCAGCCCATGAAGAAGCGCTGGTCGCCGGTGAGGCCGTCGATGACCGGGGCCTGCTGGCCGTGCAGCGAGATCTTGTAGGCTTTATAGGCAATCGCCAGGCCGGAGTTGTCGCCGATGTTCTCGCCCAGCGTCAGCGCGCCGTTGACGTTGTAGCCTTCCAGGGGACTGAAGGCGTCGTACTGCTTGACCAGCGCGTCGGTCTTGGCCTTGAAGCGCGCCTGGTCGGCCTCGGTCCACCAGTTGCGCAGATTGCCCTGGCCGTCCGACTGGCTGCCCTTGTCGTCGAAGCCGTGGCCGATCTCGTGACCGATCACGGCGCCGATGCCGCCGTAGTTGACGGCGTCGTCGGCTTCGGCGTTGAAGAACGGCGGCTGCAGGATCGCGGCCGGGAACACGATCTCGTTCATGCGCGAGTTGTAGTAGGCGTTCACCGTCTGCGGCGTCATGCCCCACTCTTCGCGGTCGATCGGCTTGCCGAGCTTGTTGATGTTGCGGTTGTAGGCGAAGGTGGCGGCGCGCATCACGTTGCCGACCAGGTCATCCGGCTTGATCGCCAGCTTCGAATAATCGCGCCACTTGTCCGGATAGCCGATCTTCGGATTGAAGGTGGCCAGCTTGGCCTGCGCTTCCTTCTTGGTCTCGGGGCTCATCCAGTCGAGCGTGTCGATGCTCTGCTTGAAGGCGGCCAGCACATTCTTGACCAGTTCTTCCATGCGCGCCTTGCGCTCGGGCGGGAAGTGCTGGGCCACGTACTCGCGGCCCAGCGCCTCGCCCAGCGCGCCTTCGACGGTGGCCACGCCGATCTTCCAGCGCGGACGGTTTTCGTTCACGCCGGTCAGGGTGCGGCCGTAGAAATCGAAGTTCTCGTCGACGAAGGCCTGCGACAGGTAGGGCGCGTACTCGCGCAGCAGCTGCCACTGGAAATATGCCTTGACGGTCTCGATGTCGGTATTCGCCAGGATCTGGTCGAAGCCGCTCAGGTAGCTCGGCTGGCCGACGATCACGTAGTCGACCTTGTTGCCGATGCCGGCCGCGCCCAGGGCGGCCTTCAGGTCGTAGCCCGGCGCCAGCTCGCCCAGCCTGGCCACCTCGAACTTGTTGTAGCTCTTGTTCGGATCGCGCAGTTCGACCTTGGTCCACTGGGCCCTGGCCAGCTCGGTCTCGAACGCGACGATGGCCCTGGCCTTGGCGGCGGCATCCTTGTCGCCGGCCAGGCCCAGGATCCTGGCCACGTGCTGTTCATATTTGGCGCGGGTCTCGGCCATGCGCTTGTCGTCGAGCTTCAGGTAATAGTCGCGGTCCGGCATGCCCAGGCCGGCCTGGCGGATGTAGGCCGCGTACTTCGTCGATTCCTTGGCGTCCTGCGCCACGCCGACGCCGTACGGCGTCGCCACGCCGATCTGCGACAGGTGCGCGATCAGGGCCGGCACGCCCTTCTTGTCCTTCAGCGCGCGGATGCGCTGCAGTTCGCCGGACAGCGGCTTGTAGCCCAGCGTCTCCAGCCTTTTCTCGTTCATGAAGCTGGCGTACAGGTCGCCGATCTTCTGGGTGTCGCTGCCGGCCTTCTTGTGCGCATTCTTCTGGTTCGCTTCGATGATGGCGCGCAGCTGCGGCGTGGTGTCCTCGCGCAGCTTCATGAAGGTGCCCCAGCTCGAGCGGTCCGAGGGGATGTCGGTGGTCTTGAGCCACTTCCCGTTGAGGTAAGTGAAGAAGTCGTCCTGCGCGCGTACGCTCTGGTCGATGTACTGCGTGTCCACGCCGGACACCGCCGCGGTGGCGGCCGGGGTGACGCTGTCCGCGGCGCCGGCAGGTGCGAAGGCGGCCAGCAGCGACAGGGTCAGGGTGCTCAAAAGGGTTCGTTTCACAAGAAAATCCTCGGTTGCGGGAAAAAGCGGCTCGTGGCCGTCGGCAAATGTAACACAGCCGGGCCTGTCAATACCCGGCCATAATGTTGCCGCCTAGATCATTAAATTCTAGTGCGCAAAGATGTGCTGGCGCACCGATCAATGCTTTTTTTACTTTTCGATACATGGCAACGGCCCGCCAACGACAAAAAAACCACGCCATCGCGCCGATGTCCGTGGTTTTTGATGTGCCGGTCGAGAAACCCGCCTGCAGCGCGTCAGCCGCCGATGTTGATCGAGCCGCCGCCTGGTCCCATGCCGCCCCCGGGTCCGCCCATGCCACCGCGGCCGCCCGGCCGGCCACCGCCGCGTTCTCCGCGTTCTCCGCCGCGCTCGCCGCCCGGACGCCCTTGCGGCGCCACGCGCATCAATTGCTCGCCCAGGAATACCGCCATTTGCGCGCGCTGCCTGTCATCGAAGGCGTCGTTCACTTCCAGCCACATGTCGCGCAATTGCCTGTCTTCCTGGGCCGAGGCGGCGGCTTCCGCCTCCACCAGCCTGTTCAGGTCGCGCAGTTCGACGCCCGGTTTTTCCAGCATCGTCCTGGCCTGTTCCTGCAATGCCTCGCGCCGGCGCTGGCGCTCGCGCAGCAGGGTGCGCGAGCGGCCTTCGACCTGGCTCCACAGCGTCTGCTGGTTGGCATTCAGGTTCATCGACTTCTTGATGTCGGCCGCCATCGGCAACAGGTCATCCAGGCGCAGGTCCATCAGCGGTACCGCGAACGACGGCGCCGCGCCGCCGATGGCGAACGCCAGCAGGCAGGCGCGGGCGATGCGGGTTGCCATGCGAGTGGTCGTCCGGCTTGTCATCATGTAAATCTCCTGGGCATAAAAAAGCCCACGGTGGGGACCGTGGGCAAAGACCACTTCAAGAGTGGAGAGAGAGAGAAACTGAGATCCACTATAGGCCGCTGCCGGGCGCCTGTCCGGGCTCTTTACAATTACTTACGGGGACAGGCAGGAAGGAATACAAGGATTTACAGGAAGGTTGAAGTTATATTTACACCCGTGAAAACGTCGTCCCCGCGAAGGCGGGGACCCAAGCTTTGCCAGCATCTCGTTAGCACAAGCAGAACTTGGGTCCCGCCTGCGCGGGGACGACGGTATATGACGTTACTTCGGCGGTGTGGCAGCCTTATTTCAGGTAAGACACGCCCTCGCCCGCCACCTGCCGGTACCACCGAGCAAACCGGCGCAAGCCGGTATCGAGCGAGGTGGTCGGCTTGTAGCCGACCCAGTCCTGCAGCCGGCTGGTGTCGGCGTGCGTGGCCGGGACGTCGCCCGGCTGCATCGGCTGGAAGTCGAGGTTGGCCTTCACCCCGATCGCGTCTTCCAGGGTGCGGATGAAATCGAGCACCTGCACCGGCTGGTTGTTGCCGATATTAAACACCCAGTGCGGCGGCTTGCCCGAGTCGTCGACGCGCGGCTTGAACAGCAGGCGCACCACGCCTTCGACGATGTCATCGATGTAGGTGAAGTCGCGGTACAGCTTGCCCTCGGCAAAGACCGGGATCGACTCGCCGGCCAGCATCTTGCGCGCGAAACTGAAATACGCCATGTCCGGACGGCCCCACGGACCGTACACCGTGAAGAAGCGCAGGCCGGTGATCGGCAGCCCGTACAAATGGCTGTAGGTGTGCGCCATCAATTCGTTGGCCTTCTTGGTGGCCGCATACAATGACACCGGCTCGTCGGTCTGGTCGCTTTCGCTGAACGGGGTCTTGGCGTTGGCGCCGTACACGCTGCTGCTGCTGGCGTACACCAGGTGCTGCGTCTTGTGCGCGCGGCAGGCTTCCAGGATGTGCCCGAACCCGACCAGGTTGGCCTGCACGTAGGCGGCCGGGTTCTGCAGCGAATAGCGCACGCCGGCCTGGGCCGCCAGGTGCACCACCAGCGCCGGTTTTACGCGCGCGAACAGGCTTGCCGTCTGGACGCCGTCGCTCAGCTCGAGCGTCTCGCAGGGCACGCCGGCCGGGCCGAGCAGCGCCTCGACACGGTGGCGCTTGAGCGCCGGGTCGTAATAGTCGTTGAAATTGTCGCAGCCGACCACCTGGTAGCCCATGGCGGCCAGACGCACCGCCACCGCACTGCCGATGAAGCCGGCGGCGCCGGTCACCAGCACCGGCCCCTTGCTGCCTGCGCTGCTGCCTACTGCGCTGCCTGCGGCGTCGCTCATTATTCCACTTTCCCGGAACGGCGGCCGATGCCTTCGTAGACCAGGCCGGCGGCGGCGAAGGCTTCCGGATCGTAGATGTTGCGGCCGTCGAACACGGCTTTCATGGCCAGGGTTTCGGCCAGGTAGGGCAGGTCCGGCGCGCGGAATTCCTTCCATTCGGTGACCAGCACCAGCACGTCGGCGCCTTCGGCCGCGGCGCGCGCCGACGGGGCGATGCGCAGCTGGGCATTGCACACGTCTTCGCCATGCGCGGCCAGCAGCACGCGCCGGGCTTCGGTGCTGGCGACCGGGTCATAGGCAACCACGTTGGCGCCGGCCTCGAACAGCGCCTTGATCAGGATGCGGCTCGGCGCTTCGCGCATGTCGTCGGTGTTCGGCTTGAACGACAGGCCCCACAGCGCGATGGTCTTGCCGCGCAGCGCCTCAATCGAGCCGAAGAAGCGCACCAGCTTGGTGTACAGCACGTTCTTCTGGGCGTCGTTGACCTTTTCGGTGGCGCCCAGCAGGTGCAGGGTGTGCTGGTGGTCGCTGGCGGTCTTGATCAGCGCCTTGACGTCCTTCGGGAAGCAGGAACCGCCGTAGCCCATGCCGGCGTACAGGAAGTCCGGGCCGATGCGCGGGTCCATGCCGATGCCCAGGCGCACCGCCTCGATGTCGGCGCCCAGCAGTTCGGCCAGGTTGGCCAGTTCGTTCATGAAGCTGATGCGGGTGGCCAGCATGGCGTTGGCCGCATATTTCGTCAGTTCGGCGCTGCGCACGTCCATTTCCACGAATTTCTCGTGGTTGCGGCTGAACGGCGCGTACAGCTGGCGCATCTGCTTGCTGGCGTGGTCGTCGTCGCTGCCGACCACGATGCGGTCCGGCTTCATGAAGTCCTCGATCGCGGCGCCTTCCTTCAGGAATTCCGGATTGCTGACCACGCTGAAGGCGATGTCGACGCCGCGTTGTTCCAGTTCGCCGGCAACCGCGGCGCGCACCCTGGCGGCGGTGCCGACCGGCACGGTCGACTTGTCGACGATCACCACCGGACGGGTCAGGCGCTGGCCGATGCTGCGCGCGGCCGACAGGATGTGGGTCAGGTCGGCGCTGCCGTCTTCGTCCGGCGGCGTGCCCACGGCCAGGAAGATGATGTCGGCGTGGTTCACCGCGTCGTCGTAGTCCGACGAAAACAGCAGGCGGCCGGCGGCGGCGTTGCGCTGCACCAGGTTGTCCAGGCCGGGTTCGTGAATCGGGATGATGCCGTCCTTGAGCATTGCGATCTTGCGCGTGTCGACGTCCAGACACAGCACCGTATTGCCCACATCAGCAAAGCACGCGCCGGACACCAGGCCGACGTAACCAGTCCCGATAACTGAAATTTTCATATTCTGTACAGTAGATATTGAGCACGCGACGCCCAGGCGGCAAGCCGGATCGTCGCATGAGAAGTGAAGAGATAGCCTGGGGCACGGCAATCTTGCCGGCGAGCTAGGAACTAGACGAATTTATCACAAATTTCTGTCCAGCACGCTATGCACGGCATGGTTTTGCGCTGAATGAGGCGATCCGGAGACGGTAACACGCCTGCCGCGGCAGGCTGGTTCCGTTATAAAAGACAAGTATTGCATTATGTAACATAATAAAGGGCATCGATTGTCCGATTGCCGGCTGTCCGGCCTCCGCCCCCACGATTTCATGAAGCTTCTTACATTCAGCACGCTGTTCCCGAACACGGTCAAGCCCAGCCACGGCATCTTCGTCGAAACCCGCCTGCGCTACCTGCTGGCCAGCGGCAAGGTGCAATCGAAGGTGGTGGCGCCGGTGCCCTGGTTCCCGTCGCAGAACGCGCGCTTCGGTGACTACGCCGGCTTCGCCAGGGTGCCGGCGTCGGAGCGCCGCTACGACATCGAGGTCAGCCACCCGCGCTACCTGGTCATCCCGAAGGTCGGCATGACCGTCTCGCCCTGGCTGCTGGCCCAGTCCGCGAAACGGGAAATCGGCCGTATCATTGACGAGGGCTACGACTTCGACGCCATCGATGCGCATTATTTTTATCCCGACGGCGTGGCGGCGGTCATGCTCGGTAAATATTTCAACAAGCCGGTCGTGATCACCGCGCGCGGCACCGACATCAACCTGATCCCGCAGTACGCGCTGCCGCGCAAACAGCTGATGTGGGCGGCCGAGAACGCCGCCGGCATGATCACGGTCTGTAATGCGCTGCGCGACGAAATGGTCGGCTTGGGCATGCCGGGCGAACGCATCGTCCCGCTGCGCAACGGCGTCGATTTGCAGCGCTTCCAGCCGATGGACCGCCAGGCCGCGCGCGCAAGACTCGGCATCGACGGCTTCACGCTGGTCTCGGTCGGCCTGCTCGACACGCGCAAGGCCCACGACCTGACCATCGGCGCCCTGCCCCTGATGCCTGACGTAAAACTGTTCATCGCCGGCACCGGCCCGGAACGCAAAAACCTGGAAAACCAGGCCAGGCAACTGGGCGTGCATGAGCGCGTGACCTTCTTGGGCGCCGTGGCCCAGCCGCAGCTGAAGGAGTATTACAACGCTGCCGACGCCATGGTGCTGGCCTCCAGCCGCGAAGGCTGGGCCAACGTCCTGCTCGAATCGATGGCCTGCGGTACGCCGGTGGTGGCGAGCAACGTGTGGGGCACGCCGGAAGTGGTGGCCTCGCCCGATGCCGGCGTCCTGATGAAAGAGCGTACGTCGGAAGGCATCGCGCGCGCCGTGCGCGCGCTGCGCGAACACTATCCGGCGCATGCGGCCACGCGCCGCTATGCCGAGAACTTCAGCTGGGACGCGACCACCCAAGGGCAGATCGATCTGTTTTCGCGCATCATCGGCATGCGCGGTGCGCCGGCGGGCAGGCAGCGCGTGGCCGCCTGAACCGGCGCCGCTGCCAATGCGCCTGGGCCACAAACGGTATACTGTCGTGCACTGCGTGTCGTGAACCGCGCGCCACGCACCTAATATTCCGGACCGACAGCACATGGGCTCCTCATTCAAGAACGCCGGCCTCGTCACCCTCGGGGTGATCCTCGGGGTCGCGGTCACGATGCAATACTCGGGACTGGCCCACAAGCCGAGCCTGGAGGGCATGCCCGTCGACAGCCTGCGCCAGCTGGCCAATGCCTATCACATCATCCAGTCCGACTACGTCGAGCCGGTCGACCAGCGCAAGCTGTTCGTGCAGGCCACCAGCGGCATGGTCGCCGCGCTCGACCCGCACTCGGCCTATCTCGACCGCAAGGCTTACCGCGAACTGCGCGAAGGCACCGAGGGACGGTTCGTCGGCCTGGGCATCGAGATCGGCCAGAGCGACGAAGGCTACATCAAAATCGTCAACCCGATCGAGGATTCTCCGGCCTGGCGCGCCGGCATCAAGCCGGGCGACCTGATCGCGCGCATCGACGGCGCCGCCGTGCGCGACATGGAGCTCGACGAGGCGATCAAACGCATGCGCGGCGAACCGCATACGAAGGTGGTGCTCTCGATCGTGCGCCAGGGTTCCCCGGAGCCGCTCGAGTTTACGATCACGCGCGAGGAAATCGTGCAGAAGAGCGTGAAGGGGAAAATCGTCGCGCCCGGCTATGCGTGGGTGCACATCTCGCAATTCCAGGAACGCACCGTGGACGACCTGGCGGCCAGGCTAGCGGCGCTGGCGCGCGAGGCCCCGGCATTGAAGGGCCTGGTGCTGGACCTGCGCAACGATCCGGGCGGCCTGCTGCAGGGCGCGATCGGCGTGGCCGCGGCCTTCTTGCCGGCCGGGGCCGAAGTGGTCTCGACCAACGGCCAGCTCGAGGATTCCAGGGCGCGCTTCTACGGCCGTCCCGAGTACTACATGCTGAGCAGCGGTGCCGACCCGCTGGCCGGGCTGCCGGCGCTGTTCAAGAGCGTGCCGATGGTGGTGCTGGTGAATACCGGTTCGGCCTCGGCCTCGGAAATCGTGGCCGGCGCGCTGCAGGACTACAAGCGCGCGGCGGTGGTTGGCAGCCCGACCTTCGGCAAGGGCTCGGTGCAGACCATCCGCCCGCTGCGCGGCGATACCGCGGTCAAGCTCACCACGGCGCGCTACTACACCCCTGGCGGGCGCTCGATCCAGGCGCGTGGCATCGTGCCCGACGTGCCGGTCGACGAAACCGCCGAGGACGACGGCATGAACGCGCTGCGCATGCGCGAAGCGGACCTGCAGCGCCACCTGTCGAACGACCGCGACCGCGAAGAAGCGACGCGCGAGGACGACATCGAGGAGCAAATGCGGATCCTGGCGCGCGAGCGCACCCGCAAGCCGCTCGAGCTCGGCAGTGCCGACGACTTCCAGCTGGCCCAGGCGCTGCGCCAGTTGCAGGGCCTGCCGGTGCAGCTGTCGAAACGCGTTCCGGACAACGCCGCGGACAGCGCGCCGCTGGCCCGCCACGGGCGCTGATCCGGATACGCTGCGAATACAACATGCGTGCCGGGTTTCGCCGGCCCGCGTGGTCCATGCCAACGCGCCGCTTGACCGTTTGCCACCTTCCCTGTTCTTCCTTTCCGCGCGGTTCCCACGGTCTGTACGATTGTGTAGAATCGCCTGATCGTCCTGAAGTTGCTCCTCGTTATCACCTTTGAAAGTCGAATCATGAAACCTGTCGTCATCAGCGGTACCGGCCTGTTCACGCCTCCACATGCCATCTCCAACGATGAGCTGGTCACGGCCTTCAATGCCTACGTCGAACTGTTCAACGCCGAGAACGCGGGCAGGATCGCGGCCGGCGCCGTGGCCGCGCTGGAACCGTCCAGCAGTGCCTTCATCGAAAAAGCGTCCGGCATCAAGTCGCGCTACGTGATGGAAAAGGCCGGCATCCTCGATGCGGCGCACATGACGCCGCGCATCAAGGAACGCGCCGACGAGGAACTGTCGCTGCAAGCGGAAATGTGCGTGGCCGCGGCGCGCCAGGCGCTGGCGCGCGCCAACCGCACCCCGGCCGACATCGACATGGTGCTGGTCGCGGCCAGCAACATGCAGCGCGCCTATCCCGCCATGGCGGTCGAGGTGCAGGACGCGCTGGGCATCGACGGCTTCGGTTTCGACATGAACGTGGCCTGCTCGTCGGCCACCTTCGCGATCCAGACGGCGGCCGGCGCGGTGCAGACCGGGCAGGCGCGCGCGGTGCTGGTATTGAATCCGGAAATCACCAGCGCCCACCTGAACTTCCGCGACCGCGACAGCCATTTCATCTTCGGCGACGCCTGCACCGCGATGGTCATCGAAGCGGCGGATACCGCCACCGGCGAGCACCAGTTCGAGATCCTCGATTCGAAACTCAAAACCAAGTTCTCGAACAATATCCGCAACAACTACGGCTTCATGAACCGCTTCGACGAAGCCGGCATCGGCCAGCCCGATAAACTGTTCCGCCAGCAGGGGCGCAAGGTGTTCAAGGAAGTGTGCCCGATGGCGGCCGAGATGATCCGGAACACGGTGGGCGCGGCCGGCCTCGAAGTCGGCGATATCGCCCGCTTCTGGCTGCACCAGGCCAACCTCAGCATGAACCAGTTGATCATGCGTACCCTGCTCGGCCGCGACGCCGCGCCGGAAGAAGCGCCGGTGATCCTGGACGCCTACGCGAATACCTCGTCGGCCGGTTCCATCATCGCCTTCCACAGCTACCAGGACGATTTGCCGAGCGGCGCCCGCGGCGTGATCTGTTCGTTCGGCGCCGGTTACTCGATCGGCTGCGTGGTCGTGAGTAAAAAGTAAGCAGGAATATCCTGATCCACAGGAAATACTACCAATAGTAAAGATTCATAAAAGAAAATTGGTAGTATTATTCCTACAAAGGTGCGCTCCCTCTTCCTCTGGAATATGGGCTTCCCGGCGCGCATGATCCTCCTATCAGCGCATCAGATGCGCAGCTCTTGAGGAGGATCAATATGACCAAGCAAAAAGGGCCGGATAGCGTCCGCGCACGCGGCATCGCCAAGGAAAAGACCATGACCGTGGCCGAGGGCAGCCAGCAGCCGCGCGCACCGGGCTGGGTGGCGCCGGGTGGCGCCAACGTGCAGTCCGCCAATATCGAACAGCAGGGCGCCACGTTGCGCGCGCGCGGGTGGCTGCAGGACAGCGGCGGCGGCGACCAGAATGTCGGCAGCCAGCGCGGCGGCGGTGGCGCCCAGCAGGCCGGCTGGAGCGCGCGCCAGAGCGCCCAGCGGATGCAGGCGCGCGGCGAGGAAGACCGCCTGAACGCGTCGCGCCAGTCCGGCTACGACGGAATGGAGCAACAGCAGAAGGCCGGCTCGCAGGAATCGCCAACCGGACCGTCCGGCTCGATGCAGTCGGGCGCCGGCGGATCGCGCCAGGTCGACCAGACCAGGCAGCCGGCCTCGGATTACGGCAGCAGGAAGAGCAAGAAGGACAGCGGCGGCGCCGGGCAGTAGCAAGCTGTACGCGCAGGGTGGCCGGCGCCGCCGGAGCACCCGGCGCGCGCAGGTGTTGAGTAGGGTAGCGAGTGGTAAGGTGAGTGGTAGCCGGGTGGGGAGGGGTCCCTGCCCGGCTTTTTTTATGGCTGGCCGCGGTGGCTCAGACCGGGTAGCTTTCCGGCGAGCGCAGCTCGGCGAATTGCTCGATGTTGCCGATGCGCACAGTCACCGGATTCAGGATGGCTTGCGGCGACATCGAGCGCCAGGCGAACTTCCACTCCTGTTCGCGCGCCTCGGCGCCGCTCTTCGAGAACGCCAGGCCCAGGCGCGAACGTGCGCCGTACTCGACCGGGCCGTCGATGCCGGCCCAGTTGGGCAGCGTGCGCTGCACCGCGCGGTGCAGGCGCTCGCCAAAGATTTCCGTGTTGTGGATGACCAGGCAGCTGTCGGCCGGGCCGAGCACGGTGAACAGCTCCTTGTCCCAGACCTGCGAGAACGACAGGACCAGGAAGCCGTTGGCCGGCATCAGGCGGAACTGGCCCTCGCTCAGCGCCTGTTCCAGTTCGGTGCGCATGCCATAGCGGTGCAGGGTGGGTGGGCGTTGGTAGTCGTGCATGGGAACTCGGATTCTTTCGGTATCGGTGTTGATGGGTGATGGCTAGGCGCTGGCCTGGTGGTCGTGCAGGTGCATGCGCATGTAGCGGAACGACACGAACACCTCGCGCAACAGGAAGATGAAGCTGGCGATCAGCGCGACCATCGCCAGCACGAACATGCCGGCGATGTAGCGGTCCAGCGGCAGGTTGGCGGTGTCGCCCAGGAACAGGCAGGCGATCACGACGCAGATCAGGAAGCCGCAGGCGGTGCTGGAAGTCAGCGCGTAGTTGATCAGCTGCCAGCGCAGGTACAGCACGTGCAGCTCTTCGTGGCACTCGGGGTCCGGCCCCTGGCGCAGCTGCTCCTTGAGCACGCGGGTGCGGTCGATGATGCGCGCCAGGCGGTTCATCAGCACGGTCAGCTTGGTGGCGACGCCGGTCAGCAGGAACACCGGCGCGATCGACAGCTGGATCACGTGGCCGATGTCGTTGGTCTGGATATTCATGGTCGGTCGCTTGTCATTGCGCTTGTCGGTGCGCTTGTCATTGTTATAGGGTGCTCGCCCACAGTGTAGCACCCGCGCCGCATCCGGCATTGACAACTGTGCCTACTCAAAGCGGCCGTGGCGCTTGAACTGTTCGGTGGCGGCCACCAGCGCCCGCGCGATGCCGGTTTCGAGCGCGCCATGGCCGGCGTCCGGGATCATGCGCAGGCGCGATCCGGGCCAGGCCTGGTGCAGGCGGTAGGCCGACAGCGGCGGACAGATCACGTCGTAGCGGCCCTGCACGATCACCACCGGCAGATGGGCGATGCGGCCGACCTCGCGCAGCAGCTGGCCTTCCTCGACAAAGGCGCCATTCGCCATGTAATGCGATTCGAGCCGGCCCACGCCCAGGTCGAGCGTGTCCGACGAGCTTTCCTCTTCCTGCGGCAGCAGGAACACGCGGCGGCCCTCGAAACGGCTCCAGGCGCGCGCCGCCGGCCAGTACTGTTTCGGATCGTCGCACAGCAGGCGCCGGGTGTACGCCTTGAGCAGGTCGCCGCGCTCCTCGAGCGGGATCGGCGCAATGAAATCGTCGTACAGCTCGGGATAGAACCACTGCACGCCGTACAGGAAGAATTCGATCTCGGCCTGGGTGCAAAGAAAAATCCCGCGCAGCACGAAGCCCAGGCAGCGCTCGGGGTGGGCCTGGCCATAGGCCAGCGCCAGGGTCGACCCCCAGGAACCGCCAAACACCAGCCAGCGCTCGATACCGAACATGAGGCGCAGGCGCTCGATGTCCTCGATCAGCAATTGGGTGGTGTTGTTGCGCCATTCCCCCAGCGGGGTCGACTTGCCGGCGCCGCGCTGGTCGAACAGGATCACGCGGTACACGCTCGGGTCGAAGAAACGGCGGTGCTGCGGCGACAGGCCGGCGCCGGGACCACCGTGCAGGAAGATCACCGGGATCCCGTTCGGGTTGCCGACTTCTTCCCAGTAGATCGTGTGCAGCGCGTCGACGGCCAGCATGCCGTGGCGGTTGGGCAGGATGGGCGGGAACAGCGACTGCGGCGTGGCGGGCATGGTGGTTTTATCAAGTGAACGACAGCCGATTGTAGCTTACCAGCAGGCTTGAAAAGAAGAGCTTAAAAGAAAGTGTTGAAGGCGCCCTTCACCGAATAATCGTCGTCCACCGCCAGCAGCAGCGCCCAGCGGTCGAAGGTCGTGCAGGGGTGGGAAATGCCGCAGCCGACCAGGTCGCCGACCGCCAGGCGCTCGCGCAGCGGCCCCTCCGGCAGTTGCAGGTAGGCGTGCTGGTCGTTCATCCTGACGATCGTGCAGCCGGGCGGCAATGCCTGCGGCGCACCCGGCCCGGGACGGTGCATCAGCAAGGGCAGCGGCAGGCCGGCATCGTGCGAGGCATCGCGCTTGCCCATGCCCAAAATCGCCAGGCCCGGCTCGGGACGCGACTGCACCACGCTCCAGATCTCCAGCGCCGGACGCAAGCCCTCCCCGGCCGCAATGCCTTCGCGCACCTCGAGCTCGGCCAGCGCCTCCTGGTACATGCCATGGTCGCTGGTCACGTAGCAGCCGCTGCGCAGCACCGGCCGCAGCGGGCGGGTCAGGCCGTGCAGGCCGGCAAAACCCCGCGCCACCAGGTCGAAATACGCCGAACCGCCGGCCGACACCAGGATGGCGTCTCCTTCGAACAGGCCTTCGTCGTCGGCTTGCAGCACCAGCGCGCACAACTGGTCGACGAAGGCCGCCACCGCGCGCAGGTCGGCGCCGCGGTCGTCGGACACCAGCAAACCCTCGTAGCCCTCGAAGCCGGCCAGCGCCAGCCCGGGCGCGCCGGCAATGGCGCGCGCCACCGTCAAGGCTTCTTCAAGCGTGCGGCAGCCGGCGCGCTTGCCGGACAGGCCCAGCTCGACCAGCACCGGCAGCGGCCGCGCCAGCGAGCGGTCGGCCAGCTGCGCCGCCACTTCCTCGGCCAATCGCGCCACGCCGGCCAGCGAATCGGCCAGCACGATGCATTCGAAATCCGGATCGTCGCGCAGCAGTTGCAGCAGCGCGCGCACGTCGCTGCGTGCCACCAGCTGGTTGGCCAGCAACACCCGGCGCACGCCGAAGCGGTGCGCCACCTTGACCTGGGCGCTGGTGGCCAGCGTGATGCCCCAGGCGCCGCCGGCCAGCTGGGCGCCGAACAGTTGCGGGCACATGGTGGTCTTGCCGTGCGGCGCCAGCAGCGCGCCATGGCGCTCGCAAAAGGCGCGCATCCAGTCGAGGTTGTGGCGCAGCGCCGCGGTCTTCAGCAGCGCCACCGGGTAACTGGTGTCGCCATGCAGCACGTTCCACCCCTGCACGGCGATCGCGCCCTGGCGCAGCGGTTCGACGATCGGCAAGCCCTTCACGCCGGGCTGCAACCATTGTTCGTCCAGGCGGGACAGGGACAGACTGCCGTGCAGCACGCTCATGGCTGCCACTCAGCGCCGCTGCCGCCGCCGCCGTTGCTGACATTGCTGCTGCTTCTCAGTTCGTCGTTCAAATCGGCCCGCAGCAGCCCGGCCGTGGGCATCACGTCGCGCGCTCCCGGGGTATAGAACACGCCGGTCGCGATGCCGTCCTGTTCCAGCTGCGGCAGCAGTTCATTGACCAGTTCGTCCAGCGCGAACGATTGCGGCGCGTAGCCGGTCCATTCGTAGTCGGCGCAGATGCTGGCGAACTCGCTGTCCGGCCACAACGGAAACACCAGGGTGCCGTCTTCCTTCTTGGCCAGCGCCCAGCCGCCGTTGAACAGGCTCCAGACCACGCCGGTCTCGGCCACGCGCTTGATGAAATATTCGTAGCGCTGCGGTCCCGGCAGCATCACCACCGCCTGCAGTTGCCTGGTATCGATCGCCATCGTTGCCCTTCGCATGTTGTCGGTTCGGGTACAGCTTACGCCAACCTGGGGGCCGCACGGCGCAGGCTAGCGCCGCGCCCGGGCCGGCGTCACTCCTCTTCCAGCAGCTGCTGCAGGCGGCGCGGATAATGGTTCAGGAAGTCGCGCGTGATCGCGTAGTGTTCGGTGTCCTCGTAGGCGACTTCGGTGATGCCGGTGGCGTCGAAACCGAGGATTGTCGCGTTCGGGTAAGCCAGCAGGATCGGGGAATGGGTAGCGATGATGAACTGGCAGCCTTCTTTTACCAGCCGGTCGATCACGCCCAGCGCCGCCAGTTGGCGGTTGGGCGACAGCGCCGCTTCGGGTTCGTCGAGCAGGTACAGGCCGTCGCGGCGGAAATTCAGCAGCAGCGCCATGAAGGCTTCGCCGTGCGAACGCCGGTGCAGTCCGGCGCCGTTGCCGGGCGGCGCCCCCATCTCGTCCATGTAGCTGAACACGTTGAACAGGCTTTCCGCGCGCAGGAAGTAGGAAAACGCCGGCTGGCGCCAGCCCTTCGCCAGCCTCAATACCCGGTGCAGCGGCGACACGTCCTGCTGCGGCCGGTACACGCTGCGCGGCCCGCCTTCGGCCGGCAGACCGAGTTCCACTGCGATGGCTTCCAGCACGGTCGACTTGCCGGCGCCGTTTTCGCCGACGAAGAAGGTGACGTCCGGATGCGGCTCGAGCACGCCGAGTTCGCGCACGGCCGGGATCGTGAACGGATACGCGTCGAGGTCGATCGCGGCCTTGGGGTCGAGCGTGACCGAACGTAGGTAGGGTTTGGCGGCGAGCGGCGGCATGGCGGGCTCCGGACAAGAAAACACCGCCCGCAGGCGGTGTCGAGTGACGGTAAGGCGCGGGTGGCGCTTACTGCATGTGCTGGCCGCCGTTGATGGCGATGTTGGCGCCGGTGACGAAGGCGGCTTCGTCCGACGACAGGTAAGCGACCAAGCCGGCCACTTCTTCCGGCTTGCCCAGGCGGCCCATCGGGATCTGCGGCAGGATCTTGCTTTCCAGGACTTCCGCCGGGATATCGGTAACCATCTTGGTGCCGATGTAGCCCGGGGAGATGGTGTTCACGGTCACGCCCTTACGCGCCACTTCCAGCGCCAGCGCCTTGGTGAAGCCGTGGATGCCGGCCTTGGCCGCCGAGTAGTTGGTCTGGCCGAAGGCGCCCTTCTGGCCGTTGACCGACGAGATGTTGATGATGCGGCCCCAGCCGCGCTCGACCATGCCGTCGGCGACCGGCTTGGTCATGTTGAACACGGAATCCAGGTTGGTCTTCATGACCGCATCCCAGTTCACCTTGTCCATCTTCTTGAAGGTCATGTCGCGGGTGATGCCGGCGTTATTCACCAGCACGTCGACCGGGCCGACTTCCTGCACGACCTTGGCCACGCAGCCTTGCGCCGAATCGTAGTCCGCCACGTCGCATTCGTAGGCCTTGAACTCCAGGCCCTGCTCGCGCATCGAGGCCAGCCAGCCTTCGGCCTTCTTGCTGCCCGGCGAGTAGGTGGTCACGACCGTGTAGCCGAGCGCCGCCAGCTTGATGCAGATCGCTTCGCCCAGACCACCCATGCCGCCGGTTACCAATGCCACTCGATTAGTCATTTGTCTTCTCCTAGTTTTTCAAACTATTATGGGAATTGCTTGTTGTCGTTCGCGTCGTGCCCGTTCGCGCCGTTCTCTTTCGCTTGCTGCCTGCTGCCGTGCTTCAACGCTCGACCGCCAGCGCCACGCCCATGCCGCCGCCGATGCACAGGCTGGCCAGGCCCTTCTTGGCGTCGCGGCGCACCATTTCGTGCAGCAGGGTGACCAGCACGCGCGCACCGGAAGCGCCGATCGGGTGGCCCAGCGCGATGGCGCCGCCGTTGACGTTGATCTTGGACGTATCCCAGCCCATTTCCTTGTTGACGGCGACGGCCTGGGCGGCGAAGGCTTCGTTGATTTCCATCAGGTCGACGTCTTCATGGGTCCAGCCGGCCTTTTCCAGGCACTTGCGCACTGCCGGCACCGGGCCCATGCCCATGATCGCCGGGTCCAGGCCGGACAAGGCGTAGGCCTTGATGCGCGCCAGCGGGGTCAGGCCCAATTCCTTGGCCTTCGAGGCCGACATCATGATCACGGCGGCGGCGCCGTCGTTCAGGCCGGACGCGTTACCCGCGGTCACGCTGCCTTCCTTGTTGAAGGCCGGGCGCAGGCTCGACAGGCCTTCCAGGGTGGCGCCGTGCTTCGGATATTCGTCGGCATCGAAGATCGTGGTGCCCTTCTTGGAGGCGATCTCGACCGGGATGATCTCGTCCTTGAACTTGCCGTCCTTTTGCGCGGCCTCGGCCTTCAGCTGCGACTGCAGCGCGAATTCGTCCTGCTCGGCGCGCGTGACTTCGTACTTGCGCGCGACGTTTTCGGCGGTCACGCCCATGTGGTACTGGTTGTAGACGTCCCACAGGCCGTCGACGATCATGGTGTCGGTCAGCTTGGCGTCGCCCATGCGGAAGCCGTCGCGCGAGCCGCTCAGCACGTGCGGCGAGGCGCTCATGTTTTCCTGGCCGCCGGCGATCACGATCTCGGCGTCGCCGCAGGCGATGGCCTGGGCCGCCAGGTGGGTCGCGCGCAGGCCGCTGCCGCACACCACGTTCAGGGTCGAGGCCGGCACCGACTCCGGCAGGCCCGCCTTGAGTGTGCTCTGGCGCGCCGGGTTCTGGCCGGCGCCGGCGGTCAACACCTGGCCCATGATGACTTCGCTTACCGAGGCCGGGTCGATGCCGGTCTTGGCCAGCAGTTGCTTGATGACCTGGGCACCGAGTTCGGTGGCAGGAATTTTAGCGAGCGTGCCGCCAAACTTGCCGATTGCAGTGCGGCCGGCGGCCACGATAACGACGTCTTCCATATCAATCTCCGGATGTTCCGGCCCAGCGGCCGGATTGGTTGAGGAACATGCAAAAGCCCGTCGCTTAGGTCCGCTACTTCCTCCTGCTGCCTGCCGCGACGGCTTTTGCATGTTCCCGGATCAGCCTACGCCTGCCGGCTGCCTTCCACTGCCCTATTTCGGGCTTTGGCGTGGAAAGCCAACAATGTTAGATATTCAGCTTAACCATTGTTTGAGCAAAATCAATCTTATCAGCTTATTTATCAAACAGACGCTTCATTTTTGTCAAATCTGTTAGTAATAAGCATTTTTTCCTGTTCAATTTTATTGCAAGGAAATACTCGTTTCCCTCTATTACCAAAGCGCCAAAACCCTTTCCCGTTTCGCGAAATTTCACAGTAGAATGCACGAGCTAGCGCCAACCAGAATCCCTCATGTCCAAAAGCCCGAGCTCCCTTCCCATCGAAATCAAGATCTCCACGGTCGTGGCCATTTCGACCATCCTGCATTCGGCCGACCCGGATGCGATCGATGCCGCGCTCAGGCAGATGACCGGCGGCGTGGCCGACTTTTTCGAGGACGAATTCGCCGTCATCGACGTGGCCGCGATTGCCGACGGGGCTGCGCAGATCGATTGGGAAGCGCTGGTCAAATTGCTCAAGCGTTATCGCCTGAATGCGGTGGCCGTGCGCGGCGCGCCGGCCGCGCTGCACGAGGTGATCCGCGCCCACGATTTGTTCCTGGACGATGGCTCGAGCGGCCCGCGCGCCGGCGCGCCAGGCACGCCGCGCCAGCCAGAGGCGGAAACGCCGGCCGCGCCGGCCCCGGTGGTGCCGGTCCCCGGATCGACCGCCACCGCCGCACCGGGCGCCGCGCATGCCATGATCATCGACACCCCGGTGCGCGCCGGCCAGCGCATCTATGCGCGCGGCACCGACCTGATCGTCACCGCGGTGGTGAACAACGGCGCGGAACTGATCGCCGACGGCAGCATCCACGTGTATGCGCCGCTGCACGGCCGCGCGCTGGCCGGCGCCTCGGGCAATGCCGAAGCAAGAATTTTTGCACTGCAACTGGAACCGGAACTGGTGTCGATCGCCGGCGTCTACCGGACTTTCGACGAAGGCTTGCCAGCCGACATGTCACGCCAGCCGGTACAAATCCGTTTGGTCGGTGACCGAATCGATATATCATCGCTGGGTTCGGCGAATCGCCACTGAGTGACCAGCACTGACCAGATACTCACAAGGACTCATACTTTTCATGGCAAGAATTATCGTTGTAACGTCCGGTAAGGGCGGTGTGGGCAAAACCACTTCGAGCGCGAGTTTCTCGACCGGGCTGGCGCTGCGTGGCCACAAGACCGCGGTCATCGACTTCGACGTCGGCTTGCGCAACCTCGACCTGATCATGGGTTGCGAACGCCGCGTGGTGTACGACCTGATCAACGTGATCAACAAGGAAGCCACGCTGACCCAGGCGCTGATCAAGGACAAGCACTGCGACAACCTGTACATCCTGCCGGCGTCCCAGACGCGCGACAAGGATGCGCTGTCCGAGGATGGCGTGGAGCGCGTGCTGAACGAGCTGGTGCAGATGGACTTCGAGTACATCATCTGCGATTCGCCGGCCGGCATCGAGCACGGCGCCCTGATGGCGCTGACCTTCGCCGATGAAGCGATCATCGTCACCAACCCGGAAGTGTCGTCGGTGCGCGATTCCGACCGCATCCTGGGCATCCTGCAGGCCAAGTCGCGCCGCGCCCAGAGCGGCGGCGAGCCGGTCAAGGAACATCTGTTGATCACGCGCTATTCGCCGCGCCGCGTCGAAGCCGACGAGATGCTGTCCTACCAGGACGTGCAGGAAATCCTGCGCATCCCCCTGCTCGGCATCATTCCGGAATCGGAAGCCGTGCTGCACGCCTCGAACCAGGGCAACCCGGCGATCCACTTCAAGGACACCGACGTGGCGCGCGCCTACCAGGACGTGGTCGGACGCTTCCTGGGCGAAGAGATCCCGTTGCGCTACACGAACTACGAAAAACCGGGGCTGCTGCAGCGCCTGTTTGGAGCGAAGTGATATGGCCTTGCTTTCATTCCTGTTTCCGCAAAAGCAGAAAAGCGCAAACGCGGCCAAGGAAAGGCTGCAGATCATCATCGCCCGCGAGCGCACCAACCGCGCCGGGCCGGATTTCCTGCCGGCCCTGCACCGCGAGCTGATCGAAGTGATCTCGAAGTACACCAAGGTCAACGCCGAAGACATCAAGATCTCGCTCGACCGCCAGGGCAACCTGGAAGTGCTCGACGTTAACGTGGTCCTGCCGGACGCGTAAGCGCCTCTCCGGCGGCACGTTCACCGGCCCATCGGCCGGCGTGCCGCCCTGCCTCCTGCGCCTTCAACCCCTCAGCCCGGCTTCCCGGGCTGCGGCGCTTTTGCCATCACTTCCTGCACCACCCGCACGCACGCTTCCACGTGCTGGTAGCCCATCCGCCGGAACAGCGCGAACCCGATCGCCGCCGAGGCGATCTGCCCGGCCAGCGGCACCACCTTGGCCGCCGACTTGGCCGCCAGCTTGGCGCCGCTCTTCTGCAGCAGCTTGATCACCAGTTCCCGGGTCACCAGTTTCCCGACCAGCATGCCGCCGAGCGCCCCCACCGCTTCATAGGCGGCGATGCGCATGCGCGGCTGCAATTGCTCGATCTGTTCAGGCGTCAGGCCGAAGGCGCGGTTGATTTCTTCCACCATCGACGCGAAGCTGGTCAGATCCGCCACCATGTCCACGCCCGGCAGCGGCACTGCGGCGACCCCGGCGGAAATCATCGCACGCTTGCGCACCAGGGCGCGGCAGCGCTCGCGCACGCGTTCGACCTCCTGGCTCGACACCGGCAGCAGCACCAGCTCGTTAGTTTTCACTTTCTTCTTGAACATACAACACTCCTGTCACCTACTTTAGCTGCTAGTGTAACTGTCAGGCAGTTGGCAGCATGCTACGACTGTGACGTAATTACCCAACGAAAATGTGAATTTACGTAAGGCTCTGGAACTTTATTTTAAAAGTCTGTTATATTCGCAATCATTGTAGGATTCATCCTACAGACATACTTCTTGATGTTTTACCACGCCGAGACCGCCTGATATGCGAATTGCAGTACTGGACAATGATAACGCCCAGGCAGACCTGATCTGCCAGGTTTTGAATGGAGCAGGACACAGCTGCCAGGCATTTGACAGTGGCAAGGACATGCTGGGGCAACTGCGCAAGGACGGCACCGACCTGCTGATCCTGGACTGGCAGGTGAACGATGTCCCGGCGCCGGAAGTGCTGCGCCGCGCCAAGGAAAAGCTGGCGCCGAACACGCCGACCATGTTCCTGGCCGGCAGCGCCGCCGAGGACGACATCGTGGCCGGGGTCACCGCCGGTGCCGACGACTACCTGGTGAAACCGCTGCGCCGCGGCGAGCTGGTGGCGCGGGTGCAGGCGCTGCTGCGCCGCGCCTACCCGTCGCAGAACGGCGCCGAGCAGCTGCAGTTCGGTCCCTATGTGTTCGAGACCCGTCCGGGACGCCTGATGATGGATGGCGAGCAGATCGACGTCACCCACAAGGAATTCAACCTGGCGCTGCTGTTTTTCCGCAACCTCGGCCGTCCATTGTCGCGCGCCTACATCCACGAATCGATCTGGGTGCGCGAAACCGCGGTACCGTCGCGCACCATGGACACCCATGTTTCGCGCGTACGCAACAAATTGCGCCTGCGTCCCGAAAACGGTTTCCGCCTGGTGCCTGTATACAGTTACGGCTACCGGCTGGAGAAGCTGGGCGCCTGAGGCCATGCCGTGAAACCCTGACTGCATCAGGGTATAATGGACGGACTGCACAATTTTTGATCACCCATGCAACTCCTTGCCGTCGGCCTCAATCACACCACTGCACCGGTCTCGCTGCGCGAGCAACTGGCACTGGGGCCTGAGCAGCTGGGCGAAGCCGTGCGCGCCGCGCGCGGCTGGTTCTCGCGTTTCAACACCCGTGGCGAGGACGAAGCGGCCCTGCTCTCGACCTGCAACCGTACCGAAATGTACGCCGCCAGCGACGCCCCCGATCCGCTCGACGCGTCGGCGCGCTTCCTGGCCGACTATCACCGGCTCAGCTTTTCCGAGCTGCGCCCGCACCTGTACATGCTGCCCCAGCACGACGCCGTGCGCCATGCCTTCCGCGTCGCGTCCGGCCTCGATTCGATGGTGCTGGGCGAAGCCCAGATCCTGGGCCAGATGAAGGATGCGGTGCGCCTGGCTGACGAAGCCGGCGGCCTGGGCACCTACCTGCACCAGCTGTTCCAGCGCAGCTTCGCGGTGGCCAAGGAAGTGCGCAGCACCACCGAGATCGGCGCCCACAGCGTGTCGATGGCCGCCGCCGCGGTGCGCCTGTCGGAACGCATCTTCGACGCCGTCAGCGAACAGAACGTGCTGTTCATCGGCGCCGGCGAGATGATCGAGCTGTGCGCGACCCACTTCGCGGCCCGGAACCCGAAGTCGATCACCATCGCCAACCGCACGCTGGAACGCGGCGAGACCCTGGCCGCGCGCTTCAACGGCCGCGCGATCCGCCTGGCCGATTTGCCCGACCTGCTGCCGCAATTCGACATCGTGATCTCGTCCACCGCCTCTACCCTGCCGCTGATCGGCAAGGGCCTGGTCGAACGCGCGGTCAAGGCGCGCCGCCACCGCCCGATGTTCATGGTCGACCTGGCGGTCCCGCGCGACATCGAGCCCGAAGTCGGGCGCCTGGACGACGTGTTCCTGTACACCGTCGACGACCTGGCCGACGTGGTGCGCACCGGCGTCGAAAACCGGCAGGCCGCCGTGGCCCAGGCCGAGGCGATCATCGAGACGCGCGTGCAATCGTTCATGCACTGGGTCGGCGACCGCGCCGTGGTGCCGGTGATCCGCGACCTGCACGAATCGAGCGAACTGCTGCGCCTGGCCGAACTCGAACGCGCGCGCAAATTGCTGGCCAAAGGCGAAAATGTCGAAGTGGTGCTGGAAGCCCTGTCCAAAGGCCTCACCGCGAAATTCCTGCACGGCCCGCAACAGGCCCTGCACCGCGCCCAGGGCGACGAACGCGCGCGCCTGGCCAGCCTGCTGCCGCAACTGTTCCGCGGCCGCCGTTAGCGCCATCTTCCTTTCGCGCGGCCTGTTTGTGCATGGCCGCGCACCGGACCTGCTATCGTGTCCGCCTCCGCCGCTTGCGCGGCTTGTTCCATATCCTACCCATTCGCTCATGAAACCATCCATGCTGGCCAAGCTGGACCAACTGGCCAACCGCCTCGTCGAACTGGACGAGCTCCTGATGTCCGAAGGCGCCACCGCCAACATGGACAGTTTTAGAAAAATGAACCGTGAACACGCCGAGCTGGGCCCGCTGGTGGGGGTCTACCACCAGTACCAGACCGCGCAGGGCGACATCGCGGCGGCGCAAGACATGCTGGCGGACCCGGACATGAAGGAATTCGCGCAGGACGAGATCGAGGCGGCCAGGACGCGCCTGGCCGAACTCGACCTGGAACTGCAGACCATGCTGCTGCCGAAGGACGAGAACGACGAACGCAACATCTTCCTCGAGATCCGCGCCGGCACCGGCGGCGACGAATCGGCGCTGTTCGCCGGCGACCTGCTGCGCATGTACACCCGCTACGCCGAGCGCAACCGCTGGCAGGTGGAGGTGGTGTCCGAGTCGGCGTCGGACCTGGGCGGCTACCGCGAAGTCATCGTGCGCGTGGTCGGCAACGGCGTGTATTCGAAACTGAAATTCGAATCCGGCGGCCACCGCGTGCAGCGCGTGCCGGCCACCGAGACGCAGGGCCGCATCCACACCTCGGCCTGCACGGTGGCGGTGATGCCGGAAGCGGACGAGGTCGAGGACGTGCAGATCAACCCGGCCGATCTGCGCATCGACACCTTCCGCGCGTCCGGCGCCGGCGGCCAGCACATCAACAAGACCGACTCCGCGGTGCGCCTGACCCACCTGCCGACCGGGATCGTGGTCGAATGCCAGGACGATCGCAGCCAGCACAAGAACAAGGCGCAGGCGATGAAGGTGCTGGCGGCGCGCATCAAGGACGTGCAATTGCGCGAGCAGCAGAGCAAGGAAGCGGCAACCCGCAAGAGCCTGATCGGCTCGGGCGACCGCAGCGAACGCATCCGCACTTACAATTTCCCGCAGGGCCGCCTGACCGACCACCGCATCAACCTGACGCTATATAAACTGGACATGATCATGGACGGCGACCTGGCCGAGCTGACCAATGCGCTGTCGGCCGAACACCAGGCCGAACTGCTGGCCGCGCTCGGCGATTGATTATCATCAAACCGGGGTCAGAGCCCGATTTTGGGCAATTTCCTGAATTCGGGCTCTGACCCCGGTTTGTGGCTGCTCAATGTGCGAAAATCGCAAGATTGACATTGCCTTCACTCTCAGGAACGCCCACATGCCCACGTCCCGCAACGTCCTGCTCGCCGCCGCCGCCGTCAGCCTCGCCCTGGTCGGCGCCGCACTGTATCTCCAGCATGCAAAGGACATGTTGCCCTGCCCGCTGTGCGTGATCCAGCGCTACCTGTTCCTGGGCATCGCCCTCTTCAGTTTGATCGGCGCCTTCGCCAACAAGATCAAGCTGTTCACTGGCCTGGCCCTGCTGTCCGCGCTGGGCGGCCTGGGCGTGGTCGGCAAGCATTTATATGTGATCGCCAACCCGGGCTTCTCGTGCGGCATCGATCCGATGGAAACCATGCTCAACAAGATCCCGACCGCGACCGTCCTGCCCTGGCTGTTCCGCGCCGACGGCTTGTGCGAAGCGGCCCAGGACACGGTAGTCGGCCTGTCGGTGCCGCAATGGTCGGCCGTCTGGTTCGTGCTGCTGACGCTGGCCCTGGTGTGGGTGCTGGCGCGCCGGGTGCGCTGATGGCGAACCAGGCTGGCGCACCCAGCGGCGCATTGATCGACGCAATCGCAGGCAAAAGCGTCGGCGCCACCCAGGCCGCGCTGCCGCTCGACCCGCTGGAAAACCGCATCCTGCTGTGCCATGCGACCGGACTGACGCGCATCCAGCTGATCACCCAGTCCGAGCGGATCCTGCAAGGGGACGAAGCCGCGCGCCTGGCGGCGCTGGTGCAAAGGCGCCTGGATGGCGAGCCGATCGCGTACATCGTCGGCCGGCGCGAATTCTTCGGCCTCGATTTCCAGGTCAACGACGCGGTCCTGATCCCGCGCCCGGACACCGAGCTGATCGTCGAACTGGCGCTCGAGCGCCTGCCGGCGCGGGGACGCATGCTCGACATGGGCACCGGCAGCGGCGCGATCGCGGTGGCGCTCGCCCACAGCCGCCCGGATGCGCAGGTGTGCGCCCTCGACGTCAGTCCGGCCGCGCTCGAGGTCGCCCGCGCGAACGCCGCCGCCAACGGCGCCGCGGTACGCTTCCTGCGCAGTGACTGGTTCGCGGCGCTGCAGGCGGATAACAATGCACCCGAAACCTTCGACCTGATCGTCTCGAATCCGCCCTACATCGCGGCCGGCGACACCCACCTGTCCCAGGGCGACCTGCGCTTCGAGCCGGCCGGCGCCCTGACCGACCATGCCGACGGCCTGTCGGCGCTGCGCATCATCATCGACGGCGCCCCCGGGCACCTGGTGCATGGCGCCTGGCTGCTGCTGGAACACGGCTACGACCAGGCGGCGGCGGTGCGCGCCCTGCTGGCGCAGCGCGGTTTTACCGACGTGCAGAGCTGGCGCGACCTGGGAGACAACGAGCGCGTCAGCGGCGGCCGCATCATGGGCTGACTTCATGGGGCTGAGCCCGCGCCGCCGTTTGTTACAATGGCCAGCCCACTTCCCGGAGCCGCCGATGCCTCGACTGTCCGCGCCCCGACTGTGCGCGCTGCTTGTTGCGATGTTTGCCGTATTCCCGCTGCTGTCCACGCCGCCGGTCGCGCACGCGGCCGTTGCGCAAGTCACGCCCCAGGCTGCACCTGTATCCACGCCCGCCCAGGCACCCGCATCTCCTCCAGCACCCGTGCCCTCTCCGGCGCCGGGACCAGTCCCTGCGCCCGCAAGCAGTACGCCGCCCGCCAGCGCCGCCGAGCAGGCGCGCGCCCTGTTCGAGCGCGACTGGCAATGGCGCCTGCGCCACCACCCGGAATTCGCGACCAGCGTCGGCGATCACCGCTACGACGCCGAGCTGAGCGACACCTCGCTGGCCGCCGCCAATAAAACCATCGAGCACGAACGCCGCATGCTCGAGCTGGCGCGCCAGATCGAGCGCGACGCGCTGAGCGGCCAGGATTTGCTGTCCTACGATTTGTTCGTGGCCGACAAGGAAAGGCTGCTGGCCAGCGCCGCCTTCGTGCCCTTCGACCCGCAGCCGATCAGCGCCCAGGACGGCCTGCACATCCGCTTCCCGCAACTGGTCGCCCAGATGCCCTTCGTGACCGAAGCGGATTACCGCAACTACCTGGCGCGCCTGAACGCACTGCCGCGCCACATCGACGGCATCATCGAGCAGATGCGCGAAGGCGCAAGAACCGGCTGGGTGGCGCCAAAGGCAATCATGGCCGCGCTGCCGGCCCGCTTGCGCGCCATGCGCGAACGCCTGAAGGACGGTCCCTTGGCGGCGCCGTTCCAGCGCCTGCCCGCCACCATCGGGCCGGAGACGCGCATGGTGCTGGCGCTGCAGGGAGAAGCCGCGCTGCAGGCCCTGTCGCCCGCGCTGCAAAAGCTGGAAGACTTCGTGCGCCTCGACTACCTCGCGGCGGCGCGCCCGACAATTGCCGCCGCCAGCCTGCCCGGCGGCGCGCCCTGGTACGCGCTGCTGGTGAAAAACGCCACCACCACCGCGATGGCGCCCGCCGACATCCACGCGCTCGGACTGCGCGAGGTGGCGCGCATCCGCGCCGAGATGGTGCCGGTGGTGAAACGCACCGGCTTTCGCGGCACCTTGTCCCAGTTCTTCGCCTTCGCACGCAGCGATCCGCGCCTGTTCTATACAAGCCCGCAGGCGCTGCTGGAGCGCTACCAGCGCACGGTGGCGCGCGCGACGGCGCGCCTGCCGCTGCTGGTCACGGTGATCCCGCCGGACGAGATCGCGGTCAAGCCGGTGCAGGACGCCGGCGCCGAGGAGCAAGGCGCAGCCTACTACGAAGCCGGCACGCCGCAGCGCACGGCGGCGCTGGTGGTGAACACGTCCCTGCTGAACACCCGGCCGCTGTGGGAAATCGAGACCCTGGCCCTGCACGAAGCGGTGCCCGGCCACCACCTGCAGGTGGCGCGGGCGCAGGCGATCCAGGACTTGCCGGCGTTTCGCCGCCATGGCTGGTACACCGCCTTCGGCGAAGGCTGGGCGCTGTATGCCGAGGGCCTGGGCGCGGAACTGGGGTTTTTCCGCGATCCGTTCTCGGCATTCGGTCGCCTGGCCGACGAACTGCTGCGCGCCGCGCGCCTGGTCGCCGATACCGGCATCCACGCCCAGGGCTGGTCGCGCCGCCAGGCCGTCGATTACCTGAACGCGAACACCGCCAACCCGCCGTCGGACAACGAGGTCGAGGTCGACCGCTACATCGCCCAGCCGGGCCAGGCGCTGGGCTACAAGATCGGCCAGCTGCGCATCGCGGCGCTGCGGCGCCAGGCCGAGACGGCGCTGGGTGCACGCTTCGACGAACGGACGTTCCACGACGCGGTCCTTGAAAACGGCGCCCTGCCGCTCGATCTGCTGGAACAGCAGGTCGGCGACTGGATCGCGGTCCAGGCGATGCCGGCGCCGGCGCCGCTGGCATTGCCGGATCCGGCGGTGATTCCGGCGCCGATTCCGGTAGCGTATTGATAACACTGCATTATTGAAGCGTCCTCGGCGCGCTTGGCCGTTTTCGGTTACTCTCTGCACCTTCAAAGCAGTATAAGAAAGGAAATTCCGTGTCGAACCAACTGACCCGCCGCCTGGCCCTGCTGGACGATGATGCCCATCGCGGCCTGCTGTTGCAGGGCTTGCGCGGCATCGAGCGCGAGACCTTGCGTATCGATGGCCAAGGCCGCCTGGCGCGCACCCCGCATCCGGTCCAGCTCGGCTCGGCGCTGACGCACGCGCAGATCACCACCGACTACGCTGAAGCTTTGCTCGAATTCATCACGCCGGCCGAGCACGACATCGGCCTGGCCCTGCACCGCCTGGACGCCATCCACCGCTACGCCTATACCAAGCTGGACGGCGAAATGCTGTGGAGCCAGTCGATGCCGTGCGACCTGCCGTCGGAACAAGATATCGAAATCGCCTGGTACGGCACCTCGAACATCGGCATGCTCAAGCACGTGTACCGCCGCGGCCTGGCCCTGCGCTACGGCAAGGCCATGCAATGCATCGCCGGCATCCACTACAACTACTCGCTGCCGGAACAGCTCTGGCAAGTGTTGGCCCAGCACGAGGGCATCAGCGAAGAACGCCGCCATGCGCTGCGCGACTTCCAGTCCGAGAGTTACATTGCGATGATCCGCAACTTCCGCCGCTACAGCTGGCTGCTGATGTACCTGTTCGGCGCCTCCCCGGCGCTGGCAAAAGGCTTCCTGCGCGAGCGCGAGCACAACCTCGAGACCCTGTCCGACGACACCCTGTTCCTGCCCTACGCGACCAGCCTGCGCATGAGCGACCTGGGCTACCAGAACGACGCCCAGTCCGGCCTGCGCCCGCACGAGAACAGCCTGGAAAGCTACGTCACCTCGCTGATGGACGCGGTCAACCGCCCCTACCCGCCGTACGCCGAAGTCGGCACCAAGAAGGACGGCGAATGGGTGCAGCTGTCGACCAACATCCTGCAAATCGAGAACGAATACTATTCGACGATCCGCCCCAAGCGCGTGATCCGCACCGGCGAGCGTCCGGTGCAGGCGCTGTGCAACCGCGGCGTGCAATACATCGAAGTGCGCTGCCTGGACATCGACCCGTTCGAGCCGGTCGGCGTGGCGCTGGAAACCGGCCGCTTCCTGGACGCGTTCCTGCTGTTCTGCGCACTCGAGGAAAGTCCGCTGATCAATGCGATGGAAGGACAAATCCACGCGCGCAACTTCGCGCGCACCGTGAAGGAAGGCCGCCGTCCGGGCCTGACCCTGACCCGCGACGACGCCGAGGTGCCGCTGCAGCAGTGGGCCGACGAACTGCTGGAACGCATCCGCCCGCTCGCCGCCCTGCTCGACAGCGAGCACAATTACCAGGGCGTGCACCTGGAAGCGCTGGAAGCGCAAAAGGCCAAGGTTCTTGACCCGGACCAGACCCCGTCGGCGCGCGTGCTGGCCGAAGTGCGCGCCCTCGGCTCGTTCGCCAAATTCGGCCTGCAGCAGAGCGAACTGCACGCCAGGGCCTTGCGCGCCGATCCCCTGATGCCGGCCGAAGTGGCGCTGTTCGACGAAACCGCCAGGGCTTCGCTCGACGAGCAGGCGAACATCGAACGCAGCGACAGCGGCAGTTTCGACGATTTCGTGGCGGCGTATAACAGCAGTACACTGTGTGGCAATAATTAATCAGTTAGCGTAAAAGGGCTTCGAGAAATCGTAGCGAGCAGCGGCAGTTTCGTTTGAGAAGCGCAGCTGTACTTACGGCACAGCGAGCATCGAAGCCTAGGCGGCTCCAACGAAACTGCAACGCGCAGTAGGTTTATCGAGGTCCCATCGCGCGAGGTTTTCTTGCTTACTTTCTTCAACGAACACCACGCCCAGCACCACGGCCGCGCCGAATTCGTGCGCGGCGTGCTGGCGCCCTGTTCCGAGAAGCCCGAGCGCGCCGACCTCGTGGTGCACGAGCTGGACCGGCGCGGCCTGGGGCGGATCGTCACGCCGCACGGCGTGCCGCTGGTCTCGCTCGAGCGCGTGCACACGCCGCGCTACCTGCACTTCCTGCGCAGCGCCTGGAGCGCCTGGCTGGCGCTCGATCCGGCCAACGCCGGGCGCGACATCCTGCCCGGCGTGTGGCCGGTGCGCGGCATGCGCCACGACCTCGAGCCGGACAATCTGATGGCCCGCCTCGGCCTGCATGCGATGGACGGCATGACCCCGCTCACGGCCGGCACCTGGATCGCCGCCAAGACCGGCGCCGACTGCGCGGTGAACGCCGCGCACGCGCTGCGCCTGGGCGAACACGGCAGCTTTGCGCTGACCCGTCCGCCCGGCCACCACGCCGGCGCCGAGCATTTCGGCGGCGGCTGTTTCCTGAACAATGCCGCGCTGGCGGCCCAGCACCTGCTCGACGACGGCCTGGAGCGGGTCGCCATCCTCGACATCGACATCCACCACGGCAACGGCATCCAGGACATCTTTTACCAGCGGCGCGACGTGTTGTCCCTCTCGATCCACCTCGATCCGCGCACCGATTACCCGTATTATCTCGGACACGCCGACGAGACCGGCGCCTTCGAGGGACACGGCTTCAACGTGAACCTGCCGCTGGCGCGCGGCAGTGGCGCGGCGCACTGGTTCGCGGCGCTGGAAACGGCCTGCCTGCGCATGGCGGCCTATTCTCCGCAGGCGCTGGTGGTCGCGCTCGGGGCCGACGCCTTCGCCGGCGATCCGCAATCGCACGTCGGCTTGTCCAGCGCCGACTTCCTGCGCATCGGCGAGCGCATCGGCTACCTCGGGCTGCCGACCGCCTTCGTGCTCGAAGGTGGGCTGGCCGTGCCCGAACTCGGCATCAACGTGGTCAACGTGCTCGAAGGTTTCGAGACGGCGGCCTGAGCTTTCGGGCGCCACTACGGCGCCCGTCCCTGACAATGGAAATTAGAATGATTGAATGGCAATGGAGCAGCTTCGCCGATTTGACCGCGGCGCAGCTGTACGAGATGCTGGCGCTGCGCCAGCAGGTATTCGTTTTGGAACAGACCTGTCTCTACCCCGACATCGACGGCCTCGATCCGGGCGCGCACCACCTGCTCGGCTGGCGCGAGGTGGATGGCCGGCGCCAACTGGCGGCCACGCTGCGCTGCCTGGCGCCGGGCGTGAAATACGACGAGATGTCGATCGGCCGCGTGGTCACCGCGCCGTTTACGCGTGGCACCGGCCTGGGCCACGCGCTGGTGGCGAAGGGCGTCGAGCACGCCGTGCGGCTGCACCCGGGCCATGCGATCCGGATCGGCGCCCAGGCCCACCTGGAGCGCTTCTATGCCGGCTACGGCTTCGTTACGGTGTCCGAGCCCTACGACGAGGACGGCATCCTGCACATCGACATGCTGCGCCCCGCCGGCCCGGCCGCCTGAAACGCCTGCCGCCTCAGCCCGCTTACTGCAGGTGGCCCGACTTCTGCGGATCCGGCATGCGGATCGCCACGATGCAGGCCAGCAGGCACATGAAGCTGACGTACCAGTAGAAATACGATTCGGTGCCGGCCTGCTTGAACCACAGCGCCACGAATTCGGCCGAACCGCCGAAGATGGCGTTGGCCACCGCGTACGACAAACCGACGCCCAGCGCGCGCACCTCGACCGGGAACATCTCGGCCTTGATCAGGCCGCTGATCGAGGTGTACAGGCTGACGATCGCCAGCGCGCACACGATCAGTACGCCCGCCATCAAGGGGCTGGACACGCTGCGCAGCGCGAACATGATCGGCGCGGTGCAGACGGTGGCCAGGGCGCCGAAGGCGATCATCGCCGTGCGCCGGCCGATGCGGTCCGACAGGGCGCCGAACACCGGTTGCAGGCCCATGTAGATCAGCAGGCACACGGTCATGATGGCGCTGGCGGTCTTGGCGTCGATGCCGACGGTGTTGACCAGGTACTTCTGCATGTAGGTGGTGAAGGCGTAGAAGATCAGCGAGCCGCCGGCGGTGAAACCGAGCACGGTGATGAAGGCGCGCCGGTGGTGCGTCAGCAGCGAGCGCACGCTGCCCGCGTCCTCGCTCTTGCGCGTACTGGCGGTGGTGGTCTCGTGCAGCGAACGGCGCAGGTACAGCGAGACCAGCGCCGAGGCCGCGCCGACCACGAACGGAATGCGCCAGCCCCAGGCCACCAGTTCCTCATGCGTCAGGAGCATTTGCAGGATGCCCAGCACCAGCAGCGCCGCCAGCTGGCCGCCGATCAGGGTCACGTACTGGAACGAGGCATAGAAACCCTTGCGGCCCGGTTCAGCCACCTCGCTCATGTAGGTGGCGCTGGTGCCGTATTCTCCACCCACCGACAAGCCCTGGAACAGGCGCGCCAGCAGCAGCAGCGCCGGCGCCGCGGTGCCGATCGTGGCGTAGGTCGGCAGCACGGCGATCATCAGCGAACCGCCGCACATCATGAGCACCGAGATCATCATCGAATTGCGGCGCCCGTATTTGTCGGCGATGCGGCCGAACAGCCAGCCGCCGATCGGACGCATCAGGAAGCCGGCGGCGAACACGCCGGCGGTTTGCAGCAGCTGGGTGGTGGTGTCGCCCTTGGGGAAGAATGCCGACGAGAAGTACAGCGCGCAGAAGGAATAGATGTAGAAGTCGAACCATTCGACCAGGTTGCCGGACGAGGCGCCGACGATGGCGAGGACGCGCTGGCGCGGCGTCAGGTCGTGGATGGCTTGTGCTTCCGCACTGTCCGTTGTTGTTGTCATTACGTTTCTCCGGGATGAACGTCAAAGGCCGCGACGCGGCTGGACGAATTCCCGGGTGGATCCGCCAAGGCCGGCGCGGCCAGGCGAAGCTAGGATAGCATTTCTTCAATTTCGCCGCCGCGCGTTCCGCCTGCGCCGCCACAGCACCAGCGCTGCGCCGGCCAGCAGCAGCACGGCCGCGGACGGCTCGGGCACCGGACTGAGCAGCACCGGAGCGCAATAACCGTAGATGGTGCAGCCATTGGCCGCGATCTGGCCCAGGTCGTTGATGCCGACCGCGCTGGTGAGCGTGAAGATGCCGAGGCCATCGACCAGCTCGTTCAGGTCGAGCAGCTGGCCGCCGGCATACAGGAAGGCGTGGGAAAAATCGAATTCGGGCAGGCTGGACGCGCCGACCACCCAGCCGGCGCCGTTGATGCCGTAGGCTTCGCCCCAGCCGCCGCCGAAGCTGCCGAGGTCCTGCATCACGCCGCCGCTGAACAGGAAAGGGCGCCAGGCGGCATTGTCCGCGGTCAGGCTGTAGCCGGCCACCTGGCCGGCATTGTTGATGGCGTTGGCCCAGCTGAAGCCGCCGCCGAGCGTACCCAGGTCGCTCATCGTGCCGCCGCGGTACAGGAAGGCGTGGGCGCCGTCGTCGGGAAAACCGGCGCCCGGCTGCGAGCCGCCGACGATGTCGCCGCCGTCGTTGATGGCGCGCGCCCGCGCGTCGAGGCCGCCGAGGGTGCCGATGTCGAGCAGCGCGCCGCCGCTGTACAGGAAGGCGCGGCTGTTGCCGAAGGCATCCGTGGATTCGCCCACCACCTGCCCGGCCGCGTTCAGGCCGTAGGCGTAGCTGTCGCCGCCGTACAGCGTGCCGATCGGCTGGATGGCGCCGCCGGTGTACAGGAAGCCACGGGTGACGTCGCCGGACAGCGAAGCGCCGGCCACCCTGCCGTTATTGATGGCGGTGGCGAAGGCCGAGGGGCCGCCCAGCGTCGGCAACAGCGACGCCGTCGCGCCGTCCCAGACAAAGGCGCGCGCATTGCCGTCGGGGTCGGCGCCACGCCCGGCGATGCGGCCGGCGGCGTCGATCGACAGGGCTTCGAAGCCGGCCGGCAGGAAAGTGACTTCATACGATGACTGGGCCAGCGCCGGTCCCGCCGCCGCCACGGCGGCGCCCAGCGCCAGTGCCGGCAGCGCCGCCCGGCGTGGGGCGGAATGTGCCTGCGGCTGGCGCGAGCCGGGCATCCCGCTGCGGCGCCGGCGCCCACGCCACCCCAGCAGCGCCAGCCCGGCCAGCAGCAGCGCCCAGCTGCCCGGCTCCGGCACCGCCGGCACCAGGTCCAGGCGCACGTCCAGGCAGTCGCCCTGGCGGCAGGCCAGGCCGAGGATCTGGCCGGCGTCGTTGACGTCGTAGGCGTTCACCATTTCCCAGCCGGCGGCGCCGCTGACCAGGGTGTTCAGGTCGACCATGCGGCCGTCGAGATACAGGAAGGCATGCGCGCCCCACCCTTGCGTGGTGACGATGTCGGATTCGCCGACCACCAGGCCGAGGTTGTTCAGGGCGCGCGCATAGCCCCAGCCGCCGCCCAGCGTGCCCAGGTCGAGCATGCCGTTCCCGTCGTACAGGAAGGGGCGCGACAGCGGGATGCCGTCCGGGTTGATGTCGGTTTCCGACCAGCCGGCCACCAGGCCGGCGTCGTTGATGTCGTAGGCTTCGCTGCGCAGGCCGCCCAGGGTGCCCAGGTCCTGCATGACGCCGCCGCGGTCGACGTAGGCATGGCGGTCCGAATTGAGCCAGCTTTCGGTGGCCTGCAGCGTGGCGGTGCCGGTCACCGCGCCGGACGCGTTGATCGCCTCGGCGGTGCTCCAGTCGCCCCCGAAGGTCGGGATCATGCGCATGCCCGTGCCGTCGTAGACGTAGCCGCGCACCGCTTCGCCGACGAACGGGTAGCCGGTGCCGATCACGGTGCCGCCGGCGTTGATCGCGACCGCGTTCGAATACGGATAATTCTCGCCCAGCAGCGGGCCGAGCCGGGTGAGCACGCCGCCGCCATAGGTGAAGGCGGCGCCGCTCCAGGGCGAGGCGAAGGCGCCGGCCACCGCACCGCTGTCGTTGATGCCCAGGCCGTAGCTGCTCGGTGCCACCGCCGCCAGGCTGGTGATGGCGCCGCCGGCCAGGATCGCGGCCGCGCCTTCGTAGGTGCCGACGACCTGCCCGCCGTTGTTGATCGCGGACGGGGTGAAGCCAGTTGGCAAGAAATTGATTGAGTACGAAGGATCGGCAAAAGCCGGCGCGCACACCAGCAATGACAGCAGGCTGGCGCGCAGGCAACGCAATATCGGCATGGGGGACTCCGGCAGTGTGTGGGCGTGCCCACGATACGGCCGGGCGCACTCCACCGGCCTGAGCAAGATCAGGCGTGGATGCACACCGCATTTTTAATATTGGTTAGGAATGGTCCTAGCAGATCAGGATCAGCACACGCGGATCAGCAGGCGCTGGTGGCGCTGGCGCCGCATACCTTGACCAGTTCGACGTCGAACACCAGGCCCGAGTTCGGCGGGATGGCGCCATTGCCGGCGCCGCTGGCGCCGTAGCCCAGGCTGCTCGGAATCAGGACGGTGCGCTTGCCGCCCACCTTCATGCCCTGCACGCCCTGGCTGAAGCCGGGGATGGTCGATTCGCTGGTGCCGGTGGCGCCGACCACGAAGGTGAACGGCTGGCCGGCCCTGGAGGCATCGAACTGGCTGCCCTTGAAATTGGCAGCGCTGGCGTTGTACAGCCAGCCGGTATAGCTGACCTGCACGCGGCTGCCGGCGGCGGCTTCGGCGCCGGTGCCGACTACGGTATCGGTTTTCGTGAGCGCGGCCGGGCTGCTGACGGTGACGGCAGGGGCATCGTCACCGCCGCCGCCGCACGCGGTCAAAGTGAACACGGCGGCAATGGCGACGGCAAGCGGGAAAGACAGTTTCATGGGAACTCCTCCAAGTATGAAGTTTAATTTTAGCAACTTCAACCTTAGCAAGCGCCCCTGCAAGCGTCTGTTTGAACTTTGTATGGGCTTTGTAACCCAGGCGTCCCGTCAGGCCTAGATCTCTACCTGCGTGCCCAGTTCGATCACCCGGTTGGGCGGGATCTGGTAATAGTCGGCGGCGGTGCGCGCATTTCTCTGCATCGCCACGTACAGGTGCTCGCGCCACGGGTTCATGCCGCGGCCCGGCACCGAGATCACGGTCTGGCGCGCGATGAAGAACGAGGTTTCCATCATCTCGAATTCGATGCCCTTTTCCTGGCACAGGCGCAGGATGTCGGGGATGTCCGGTTCGTCCTTGAAACCGTAGGCCACGTTCAGCTGGAAGCAGTTGTGGCCCAGCGCCACCACCTCGACCTGCTCGGCCGACGGCACGTAGGGCTCTTCGCGGATGCGCACCGTCAGGAACAGCACGCGCTCGTGCAGCACCTTGTTATGCAGCAGGTTGTGCAGCAGCGCATGCGGCACGCCGTCGGTCTCGCCGCGCAGGAAGATGGCGGTGCCGGCCACGCGCGACGGCGGCGCCACGAACAGCGACTGCAGAAAGTCCTCGAGCGGGATCGCATGCTTTTCCAGGTTCTCGAACACCAGTTCGCGCCCGCGTTTCCAGGTCAGCATCAGGGTCAGCAGGATGGCGCCGAGCAGCAGCGGGAACCAGCCGCCGTGCAGCAGCTTGAGGGTGGTGGCCGAGAACAGCATCACGTCCATCGTCATGAAGAAGCCGGTGGCGCCCAGGCACACCACCAGCGGCAGGTGCCAGCGGTAGCGCGTGACGAAGAAGGTGAGGAAGGTCGTGGCGAACATGGTGGCGGTGACGGCGATGCCGTAGGCGCCGGCCAGCTGGTCGGACGAGCCGAAGCCGATCACCGCGATCAGGACCACGATCAGCTGCAGCCAGTTCACGGCCGGGATATAGATCTGGCCGATCTCGCTTTCCGAGGTATGCATCACGCGCATGCGCGGCAGCAGCCCCAGCGCGATGGCCTGCTTGGTCATCGAGAACGTGCCCGAGATGGTCGCCTGGGAGGCGATCACCGCCGCCATGGTCGACAACACGACCAGCGGCAGCACGCTCCAGCTGCCCAACTGGTGGAAGAACGGGTTCTCGATCGCATCCGGATGCATGATCAGGAGGCTGCCCTGGCCCAGGTAGTTCAGCGCCAGCGCCGGGAACACGATCATGAACCAGGCCAGGCGGATCGGCTTCTTGCCGAAGTGGCCCATGTCCGCGTACAGCGCCTCGGCGCCGGTGAACGCCAGCACCACCGCGCCCAGCGCGACCAGGGCGATGAAGCGGTTGCGCAGCATGAATTCGACCGCGTGCCAGGGATTCAGCGCATGCAGGATCACCGGCGCCTGCACGATGTTGATCAGGCCCATGACGGCCAGCGCCAGGAACCAGATCATCATGATCGGGCCGAACCAGCGGCCGATGCCGGCGGTGCCGTGGCGCTGCAGGCTGTACAGGACCACCAGCACCACGATGGTCAAGGGCACCACGTAGTGCGACAGCGCCGGCGTGGCCACTTCCAGGCCCTCGATCGCGCTCAGCACGGAAATGGCCGGCGTGATCACGCTGTCGCCGTAGAACATGGTGGCGCCGAACACGCCGATCAGCATCAGCGGGAAATGCCAGCGCGAATGGCGCGTGACCGAGTTCAGGGCCAGCGCCATCAGCGCCATGATGCCGCCTTCGCCGCGGTTGTCGGCGCGTAGCACCAGGGTCACGTACTTGAGCGAGACGATCAGCGTCAGGCCCCAGATGATCAGCGAGACGATGCCCAGCAGGTTCGGCGTGGTCAGGGGCAGGCCGTGGGTGGGATCGAAGATGGTCTTGAGCGTGTACAGCGGGCTGGTGCCGATGTCGCCATAGACGATGCCGATCGCGGCCAGTGTCAGCGCCGCGATCCGGCTTTTATTGTGTTGCGCCGTCAAGTTTTCACCATGGGTTGTTCTGGTGCGATGCACCATAGAATAATTGACAAGGAAAGACAAGGCGCGCTTGCCGTCAAGCTGGCTATTTTCTCAGAGTTCGTTGCCAGTTAAAAATCCTTTGCGCCAGTCTGCCTCATTCGCAGGCAGGTCAGCGCGCGTTAGTGGCCGCCGCGTCGGAATAGGAAAATGGCAAGGCGCCAGCGCGGCGCGTCCAGTTCGGGGATAATGTCGACCCTTTGGTCATCTAGACAATCCCATGCGCACCGGCATCCTGTCCGCTGCCCTCGCCTTCCTGTGCTGGGGCCTGTTTCCGCTGTATTTCCACGCCATCGACGAAGTGCCGCCGCTGCAGATCCTGGCGCATCGCATGCTGTGGTCGCTGCTGTTCCTGCTGATCGTGCTGGTGCTGCGCCGGCAGTGGGCCTGGTTGTCGATCGTGCGCCAGCCGAAGGTGTTCGGCAGCTTCGCCGCTTCGGCCTGCCTGCTCAGCATCAACTGGCTGATCTATATCTGGGCGGTGAACAATGGCCACGTGATCGAGGCCAGCCTGGGCTACTTCATCAATCCTCTGGTGAACATCATGTTCGGCTACGTGCTCCTGAAGGAACGCCTGCGCAACACGCAATGGATGGCGATCGCGGTGGCGGGGCTGGGCGTGGCCTGGCTGACCTGGCAGGCGGGCACGGTGCCCTGGATCGCGCTGGCGCTGGCGGCTTCGTTCGGCGGCTACGGCCTGCTGCGCAAGACCGCGGCGCTCGGTGCGCTGGAGGGCTTGTCGTTCGAGACCATGGTGCTGTTCCCGATCGCCGCCGCCTACGTGGTCTGGCTGACGGTGAATGGCCAGAACGCCTTCATCAATACACCGTCCGACACCACCCGCCTGCTCTTGATCGCGGCCGGTCCGATCACCGCCATCCCGCTGCTGATGTTCGCCTCGGGTGCGCGCAAGATCCCGCTGTCCGTGCTGGGCCTGCTGCAATACCTGTCGCCGACCCTGCAATTCCTGCTCGGCGTATGGCTGTTCCACGAAGCGTTCACGGCGGACCGCCTGGTCGGCTTCGCCCTGATCTGGCTGGCGCTGGCGCTGTTCGCGGCCGAAGGCCTGCTGCGGCGCCCACCGGCCGCCACCACGAAACAGGCTTGATCGGCATCAAACCGGGGTCAGAGCCCGATTTTTGGAAATTGCCCAAGTTCAGGTCTGCCACTTCGGGGTCAGAGCACAAGGATGGCCCGCCGCCGCTTGCCCCGCAGAGTGAAGCAGCCGGCCGGGACCGCAAAAGTTGTGCTCTGACCCCGAATTTTTACAGTATCCTGTCGTCCTTATTTCAATCGAGTTATCCAATACAACATGGCCAATTACGTCTACACCATGAATCGCGTGGGCAAGATCGTCCCACCGAAACGGCAGATCCTCAAAGATATTTCCTTGTCGTTCTTCCCAGGCGCAAAGATCGGCGTGCTGGGCCTGAACGGCTCCGGCAAGTCGACGCTGCTGAAGATCATGGCCGGCATCGACACCGACATCCAGGGCGAAGCGCGTCCGATGCCGGGCCTGAACATCGGCTACCTGCCGCAGGAACCGCAACTGGATCCGGACAAGACCGTGCGCCAGGAAGTTGAATCCGGCCTCGGCGAAGCCTTCGAGGCGCAAGCCAAGCTGGAAGCGGTGTATGCCGCCTACGCGGAAGAAGACGCCGATTTCGATGCGCTGGCCAAGGAACAGGAGCGCCTGGAATCGATCATCGCCGCGGCCGACGGCGGCAACCTGAACCTGCAACTGGAAATGGCGGCCGATGCGCTGCGCCTGCCGCCGTGGGACGCCAAGGTCGGCGTGCTGTCGGGTGGTGAGAAGCGTCGCGTGGCGCTGTGCAAGCTGCTGCTGTCGAAACCCGACATGCTGCTGCTGGACGAACCGACCAACCACCTGGATGCGGAATCGGTCGAGTGGCTGGAACAGTTCCTGCTGCGCTTCCCGGGCACCGTGGTCGGCATCACCCACGACCGCTACTTCCTGGACAACGCCGCCGAATGGATCCTGGAACTGGACCGCGGCTCGGGCATCCCGTGGAAGGGCAATTATTCGTCCTGGCTGGACCAGAAGCAGGCGCGTTTGAAGCAGGAAGAAGCGACCGAATCGGCGCGCCAGAAGGCGCTGGCCAAGGAACTCGAGTGGGCGCGCCAGAATCCGAAGGCGCGCCAGGCGAAGTCGAAGGCGCGCCTGGCCCGCTTCAACGAGCTGAGCGAATACGAATACCAGAAACGCAACGAGACCCAGGAAATCTTCATTCCGGTCGCCGAGCGCCTGGGCAACGAAGTCATCGAATTCAAAAACGTCAGCAAGGCCTTCGGTGACCGCCTGCTGATCGACAACGTATCGTTCACGATTCCGCCGGGCGCGATCGTCGGCATCATCGGCCCGAACGGCGCTGGTAAATCGACCCTGTTCAAGATGATCGCCGGCCTCGAGCAGCCGGACAGCGGCGAAGTCAAGATCGGGCAAACTGCAAAAGTGTCGCTGGTCGGCCAGACCCGCGAAGACCTGAGCAACACCAAGACCGTGTTCGAAGACGTCACCGGCGGCGCCGACATGCTCAGCGTCGGCCGCTTCGAGATGCCGTCGCGCGCCTACCTCGGCCGCTTCAATTTCAAAGGCGGCGACCAGCAGAAGGTGGTCGGCAACTTGTCCGGCGGCGAACGCGGCCGCCTGCACCTGGCCAAGACCCTGCTGCAGGGCGGCAACGTACTGCTGCTGGACGAACCGTCGAACGACCTCGACGTCGAAACCCTGCGCGCCCTCGAAGATGCACTGCTGGAATTCGCCGGCAGCGTGATGGTGATCTCGCACGATCGCTGGTTCCTGGACCGCATCGCGACGCACATCCTGGCATTCGAAGGCAATTCCCAAGTTACCTTCTTCGACGGTAACTACCAGGAATACGAAGCCGACAAGAAGAAGCGCCTGGGCGAAGAAGGCGCCAAACCGAAGCGTATCCGCTACAAGCCGCTCTCGGCCTGAGTCCGGTCGACACCCCATTGAACCCCGTCAGCCCGACCACGGCTGGCGGGGTTTTTCATTTTAGAAACAATTACTTAGGGTTGCAGATGAATTAATTTTCGCGCGGAAATGGAAAATCTTTTTTCAACTAGCATGTGTAGAATCGTCCGTCGTTGAGCCTGTTCGAGTTTGCGCGCCTGCGCCAATTCGATACGGCTTGCCTACGCCAATCGGCAGATCAGGTTCATGACACATTACCGCGACAACCGTGTCCCCGGGGGGACGTTTTTCTTCACGGTGCGATTGCTGGACCCGGACAGCACCCTGTTGACGGACCATTTCTCGGCCTTCGGCGAAGCCATGCGCCAGGCCAGGGTCCGCAAGCCCTTCCACGTCGATGCCTGGGTCGTCCTGCCCAACCATGCGCATACGATCTGGACGCTGCCGCCGGGCGACCACGATTGCGCCACGCGCTGGCGCGCCGTCAAGATCGCCTTTTCGAAAGCCCTGAACAAAGCCTGCCTGCCGGGCGAACGCGTGAGCGGAACGGGAGACGGTGCGATCTGGGAACGCCACTACCGCGACTTCCGCATCGGCGACGATGACGAATACGCGGCGCTGGTCGACTACGTGCACGGCAATCCGGTGCGGCATGGCCTGTGCCAGCATGCGGCCGAGTGGCAATGGTCTTCGCTGCACCGCTTCATCGCCGCCGGCTTCGGGGCGCCCGATGCGGCACTGCCGGCGCCGCCATGGATGCGGCCGGGCCCGGCGCAGGCGCAGGTGCTGCGCTGATGCGCGGATGTGGGCGAGTGCGCTGCTGAAGCGCGCGCCCATGAAAAAAGGACCCGCAGGTCCTTTTTTGCTGTCCGGACTGAAGGGAAATGGCTTCCCCGTCAAACGGTGTGCTTAGAAGCTGTAACGCGCGCCGATGGTGAACACGTTCGGGTCTGCACCAAAGTCCTTGCCCTTGCCGTAACGCTCGTACTCGGCGGTCAGAGCAACTTGCTGGTTCAGGTTGTACTGCACGCCGAGGGCACCATAGGCGTCGGCAGCGTGTTCTTTCGCGTTCAGCAGCGGGGTGCGCAGCTCACGCTGGCTGTTCTGCAGGCCCAGCTTGCCGTACACCGAGACTTGCTCGTTGATCGGACGGGTGGCCTTGGCGGCCAGGTAATAGGCGTAACCCTTGGTCTCGCCGTTGCCGGTCGGGCCGCTGACGTCCGACTTGCGGAAGTCGGTGTAACCCAGTTCAACGCCCCAGTTCTGGTTGAACTCGACACCACCGAAGACCTTGCCGGAAGCACGGTAGCCATCGGTGTCGAAGCCGGTGTTGTCTTCCTGGTCGGCCGTGGCGACGCCGACGCCGACGTAAGGGCGCGGGGTGGTGGTTTGAGCTTGAGCTGCAGAAATAGCGGCGGCGCTAGCGAGCAGTGCAACGATGAGCTTTTTCATTACAGGTTCCTTTGTATTGTTGGACTGGTTCGCAATTCAATGCGAATCGCGATGTAGCCAAGATAGCACTGCACACCCCCGACGTCCGTGCTCATTTCGTAAGAGCTGTAATCAAATGTAACTTAATGACTCGTTGTTCATTAGCATTTTCTTGACCATTGAAGCAACTACGTAGGACTTAGACGACAAAGCGGAAAGTTAAGTTCACCCTTGAACCCGTAAATTTGCTTGTTTTGTTGATGCCATGCATCCAATGTTTCTGCATTACACCAGCCATCAGCAAAAGGCTGCCATCCGCGAGCTCCAATTTAAAAGTTCGTTTGTTGTATTTGTGCCGCAAAATAAACGTACGGGTGGCGCCGAAACTGAGCGAAGCGATGGCTGGACAGGGTCCGAGTTGTGGTTCGTCGTCGCTGTGCATGCCCATGCTGTCCTGGCCGTCGCGGTAGTAATTCAGCAGCACGCTGTTGTAGCGGTGGCCGGTCAGCGCTTCCACCGTGGCGCGCAATGTATCCAGCAGCGGCGTCATCGGCATAGGCTGCAGGGTCAGGCCGGAATAAGTGTAGCTGGCCTCGCCGTACCAGGCGGTCAGACGCGGTTGCAGGTAGCGCTTGCCATACACGACGATGGTGTCGGCGCGCCACGGCGTGTCGCGGATCAATTGCGCCAGCACGTCGGCAGTGCTGGCCGGCAGCGGCAGGCACGCCAGCATGGCCAGCTCGCCATCTTCGATCGGGATCGGCTGCAGGACGGCGGCATCGGAAAACAAATCCATATCGGTATGAGGCCTGGAATGAGGGTCCGGGGATTGCGGCTATGATGACAGGGTTGCCTTGAACTCTCATTTCCATTCTTCTTCATGCACAAACGCCAGTTCCTCGGCACCGCGGCGCTTGCCGGCGCCCTGCCAATCGCCCACGCGGCCCAGCCCGCGGACCGTGGTCCCGCATTGTTGACCGTCACCGGCGCCATCGGCAGGCACAACCGCGGCGCGCTCGATCCGGTGCTCGACCAGATGATGCACAAGCAGCAGGTGAAGTTCGACCAGGCCTACGCCTTCGATTACGCCACCCTGCTCCAGTTGCCGGCGCAGACGATCCGCCCGACGCTGGAATACGACGCCAGGCCGCATCTGCTACGCGGTCCACTGCTGCTGGACGTGCTGGCGCAGGCCGGCGCCAGGGTTGGTGACACGACGGTGCTGGTATTGCGCGCGGTGGATGGCTACAACGTCGACCTGAGCGGCCTTCATGCGCGCAGGCGCCGTTTCATCGTCGCCACCCATATCGATGGCAAGCCGATGCCGCTGGGTGGATTGGGACCGCTATGGGCCGTGTACGACGCCGACCAGGTGCCGGAAATGGCGGCGCTGCCGCTGGCGCAGCGCTTTACAGCCTGCCCGTGGGCGCTGTATCACATCGAAGTCAAATGAACACGATAAATAAGAGGCCTCGAAAACCGTAGCGAGCGGCAGCAGTTTCAGATTGCGAGCCTCCTTATGCGTAGGCTTCAGCTAAACCCATGACCCGGGGTGAAATCTGGATGCCGAAATTCCCGAACGGGCAATCGATGGCCGCCAGGTTGGCCTTGCATTCCTCGGCCTTCCAGCCATTGAACAAATCGCTGCCGCTTTTCTGGAAGTGCAAGTCCAGCACCTTGCCCTTGTCCTTGTGGGTATAAGTCTGCTGGTAGGTGTTCTGGAAACCGAGTTCCGCCAGCGCCATCAGCAGCGCGTTCGGCGGATTGTCGGGATCGGCGGCCAGGAATCGCCAAAGGTTTTGCCCGGCGGCTTGGCGGCGACGTCGACTTCATAGATGCCGGGGTTTTGCTCTATTACAATTCCAACTCAATGCAGCAACAGCCCGACGGCGCTGGCCGCCACCAGCGCGCCGCACGCCAGCATGCCGATCACGAAGCCGGCTTCGCGTCTGGCCGGATCGCGGTAATACCCGAGCGCGTACAGGATGCGGCCCAGGCACCACAGCAAGCCGCCGGCCGCGGCCCACACATCGCCGAGGTAATAGCCGCACAGCCATAAGGGCGCCAGTACCAGCGGTAACTGTTCCAGCGTATTGGCTTGCACCCGCTGGGCGCTCTGGAACGGCAACGGGCCGTCCATCGACGGCGCCGCCACCTTGTGTTTGACGCGCGCCCAGCCGGCCATCATGCCGGTCCAGAAGTACACGCCGAGAATGGCCAGGGTGGCCCATGCGGTCAAGTGCATCGATGACTCCATGAATAAGAAAAATGAATGCATGTGCAGGCAGCCGCCAGGGGCGCCATCGGGGCACCCGGTTCAGCTTTGCTGCTTGCGACGCGCCAGCTCGCGCGTCGCCTGCGCCAGCGCGTCGTACAGCTGGCCGGTCGGTGCGTCCCAGGCCGTGACGGCGGCCTGCTGGCGCGCCACGGTGGCATGGTCGCCGCGCGCGATCGGTCCGGACAGCGCCTTCGGTGCCCCCAGCCGCATCACGTTGGCCAGGCTTTCGCTCGCCAGCGGCTGCGCCAGTTCGCGCGCCACCGGTTCCGGAATCCCGGCCGCCTGGTAGGCGCGCAGCGCCGCGTCGAGCACCGTGACGAGGTAGTTGGAAGCGAACACCGAAGCCGCGTGGTACACGGTCTTGGCGGCGGCGTCGATCGTGACCATGCGCGCGCCGGCGGCCTCGAACGCCGGCATCAGCACGGCCAAGGCGCCCTGGTCGCCCTCGACGCCGCAGAAGGTACCGTCAAAACTTGCAGCCACCGCCTCCGGATCGGCGAAGCTGCGCACCGGATGCACGCTGGCGATGAACGCACCGGCCGCGCGCAGCGGCGCCAGTTCACCGGACGCCTTGGCGCCGCTGCAGTGGAACACCACGGCGCCCTGCAATCCCAGCGGTCCGGCCAGGCCGGCCAGCGTGGCGGCAACGTCGGCGATGCGGTCGTCCGACACTGCCAGCATCCAGACCGCCGCCGGACGCAGGCCGCCAATGCCGTCGAGCGCGCGGCCGGCGCCGATGAAGTCGACCGCCGCCCGGGCGCTCACCGGCGCGCGGGTCAGCACGTCCTGCACCGTAAAACCGCCGCGCGCCGCCAGCACGCGTCCGAGTGCGCTGCCGACGTGGCCGGCGCCGACGATGTTCAGCAGTGCCGCCATCAGAAGCGCGATCCCGGCTGTTGCAGGAAGATGGTTTCTTCCGGCGTCGACGCGCGGCCGAGGATCTCGTTACGATGCGGGAAGCGGCCGAAGCGCGCGATCACGCCGCGGTGGCGGTGGGCGTAATCGAGCATCTCGTCGAAGCCGGGGTGTTCGGCCGCCAGCACCGAGAACAATTCGACCGCCTGCTCCTGCATGTAGGCGTCTTCGGCATGCTCGAACGGCATGTAGACGAAGGCGCGCTGCAGCGGTGGCAGTTCGCGGTCGGTGCCGGCGTTGACCATGCGCCGCGCCGCGCCCAGGGCCAGCGCATCGCCGGCGAACGATTGCGGCGTGTTGCGGTACACGTTGCGGGTGAACTGGTCGAGCACCAGGATGCGCGCCAGCGTCCCCTGCGGCCCGGCCTCGTCCCAGTCGCGCAGGCCGCCGGCGATGGCGGCGTCGATGATGGTGCCGAAGCGTGTGCGGATATCGGCGTCGAAGGCGTCGCTCTTGACGAACCAATCGCGGTGCGGCCGGCCGGCCCCTTCGGTGCCGGGCGCGCCGAACCAGAAATCGATCACGTCCTGTGCGCGTATGTCGTGCGCACGGTCGCTGCGCGCCGTCATGTCAATCCCCTGGTCTTGCATGTTCCTGTCTTTCTTGTTGTCGATGTGCTCAGTTACGTGCATGCGAAAGCTGGAACCCGTCCACGCCCTCGAGGTTGGACAATTCCCCCGCCAGCGAGGACAGCGGCGCCCCGCTCTGGCCGGCCAGCGCCAGCGCCACGAAGCGCCATTCCTGGGCGCCGCGCTCGCTGCCGATGGTGAGCGAGCCGCCGGCGATCTCGTAGCCGCGCTCGAGCGCGGCCTTGCGCAATACGTCTTCCTGTGGCCGCACGCCGGGCTTGAAACGCAGCGTCACCGCCACCGCATGGCGAGACGGCAGCATGCCGACCGCGCGGTTCAGGTAGATCATGATCATGGCCGAGAAGAAGGCCAGGCCCATCGCGGCCAGGTAAAAGCCGACGCCGACCATGATGCCGATTACCGACGAGGCCCAGATCGAGGCCGCTGTGGTGAGGCCGCTGATGGTGAAGCCGGAGCGCATGATGACGCCGGCGCCGAGGAAGCCGATGCCGGTCACCACGCCCTGGATCACGCGGGTCGGATCGACCAGCGCCGTTGCCGAGCCATGCCCGCCGTACCAGGAACCGGGATAGCCGGCGAGGATGGTCAGGCCGGCCGAGGCCATGCACACCAGGCCATAGGTGCGCATGCCGGCGGCGCGCCCGTGATACGAGCGCTCGTAGCCGACCATCAGGCCCAGCAGCAGCGCGCCGGCCAGGTTCATCAGGATCAGGCCATTGGTCACCAGCTCGGTCTGGGACCAGTAAGTCTCGAACAGTTCAGGCAGCGTGAGCATCGAATCCTGCAGGGCGGCGGGACTGCGGTTCAAGGCTTCTTCCTGACCAGCTGCTTCTCGAATTCGAGGTCGTTCTTGCTGACGCGTTTGACTTCCTGCGGGCCGAGGCCGTTGACGAAGGCGACGAAGTCGTCGAGTTCGAGCGGCGCGCACAGCGCCGGGCTGCCCGGCTTTTCGGACAGGAAGAACAGGCCGTCGCCGGTGCGCGCCATCGAATACGAGGTCACGCCGGTGCGGCGTTTCAGGCGCTCGACGGCGGCGCTGGCGCGGGTGGAACGGGCTGAGGCCATGTCAGATCTCCCGGGTACGCAGTTCGAGCCAGTCGCGCGCCGCGCCGCTCACGTGCGGCAGCAGGCGTGCGCGCACGCTGCGGTGGTAATCGTTCAGCCAGGCGATTTCGTCGGCGCGCAGCAGGTCCAGGTCGAGGCAGCGCGTGTCGATCGGGCACAGGGTCAGGGTCTCGAAGCCCAGGAATTCGCCGAACTCCCCGTTCTCGACGCTGGTGGCCAGCACCAGGTTCTCGATGCGGATGCCCCAGCGGCCGGGGCGGTAGATGCCCGGCTCGTTGGACGTGATCATGCCGGGCTCGATGGCGGTGTGCGGATCGGGCGGCGCGGTCGGCGAGATGACTTGCGGGCCTTCGTGCACGTTCATGAAGTAACCGACGCCGTGGCCGGTGCCGTGGCCGTAGTCGATGCCGGCGGCCCAGATCGGGGCGCGCGCCAGCGCGTCGAGCATCGGTCCCTTGGTACCGCGCGGGAAGCGCGCCACCGACAGATTGATCATCCCCTTCAGCACCAGCGTGAAATCGCGCTTCTGCGCGGCGGACGGGGTGCCGACCGGGACCACGCGCGTGATGTCGGTGGTGCCGCCCAGGTACTGGCCGCCGGAATCGATCAGGAGCAGGCCGTCGCCTTCGATCACGGCGTGCGCTTCCGGCGTGGCGCGGTAGTGCATGATCGCGCCGTTGGCGTTGAAGCCGGCGATGGTGCCGAAGCTCGGGCTGACGAAGCCGGGACGGCGCGCGCGCGCGGCGGTGATCTGTTCGTCGATGTGGACTTCGGTCAGCGGCGTGCGGTTCGCGTCCAGCAGCACCGGTTCGAGCCAGGCGAAGAATTCGCACAGCGCCGCGCCATCCTGTTCCATGGTGGCGCGCACGTGGCCGATTTCCGCATCCAGCTTGCGCGACTTGGCGAAGGTGGTGGGATTGATCGCTTCCACGATGCGCACGTCGTGACCCACCGCGGCGCGCATGCCGGCGGTGATGCGGCGCGGATCGAGCAGCAGCGCGCTGCCGGCCTCGATCGCGTTCAAGGCCGCGGCCGCGTCCTGGTAGGGCGCGACGCGCACGCCGTCCTGTTCCAGGCGTGTGCGCAGGGCGCCGGACACCTTGCCGTCGGCGACGAACAGCGTGGCGCGTCCCGGTTCGACCAGTGCATGGGCCACGAACACCGGGTTGAAGCTGACGTCGGCGCCGCGCAAATTGAACAGGTAGGCGATGTCGTCCAGCGTCGAGATGAAGTGGCGCTGGACGCCCAGTTTCGCCATCGTGTTGCGCAGCGCATGCAGTTTGTCCGCGCGCGCCAGCACGGCGTACGGCGCTTCGTGTTCGTAGATGGGCTCGGGCGGCAGGCCGGGACGGTCGGTCCAGATCTCGTCGAGCAGGTCGAGATCGGTGCGCAGCTCGATGCCGCGCGCGGCCAGCGCATCGCCCAGCAAACGCGCCACGGCCAGGCCCAGCACGCGGGCGTCGACCGCCACCGTCTGGCCGGCTTGCATGTTCTCGGCCAGCCAGTCGATGTGCAGCAGGCTGGCGCCGGACGGGATCTTCATCAGCTGGATCGCGGTGCCGGCCAGCTCGTTCTCGGCCTGGGTGTAGTAGCGGCCATCGGTCCAGACGCCGGCAAGGCTGGCGGTGGCGATGAAGGTGCCGACCGACCCCGTAAAGCCCGACAGCCACTCGCGGCCCTTCCAGCGGCCGGGCAGGTATTCGGACAAATGCGGGTCGCTGGACGGGACGATGAAGGCGTCGACCTGGTGGCGCGCCATGGCGGCGCGCAGTTGGGCAAGGCGCCCGGCGCGCACGCCGGTGGTATCGGTTGCTGGCATAGTGACGGTGATGAGGATGTTCGAATATGATTCCAAGCCACGTATCATACGCGCCTCGGCCCCGTTATGGCGCAGCGACAGCCTGCGCCATAACGGCAAGCCGGACCAGGATGGCAAGCGAAACGCAGGCATGATCATTCTGGCGGATAATCGCTGCGTATTCGTTCATTGACACACACCATGCAAGATTTTAACTACACCCGCGCGCGCGAACTGCTGGCCAACGCCGAGGAAATCGTCAGCGCGGACCAGGTCGCGGCCGCCGTACGCCAGGTCGCGGACGTGCTCAACCAGCGCTTCGACAACGACGATACCGGCGAATTCCCGCTGGTGCTGGGCGTGATGGGCGGCGCCGTGGTCTTCACCGGCAACCTGCTGCCCCAGCTGAACTTCCCGCTCGAATTCGACTACATCCACGTGACCCGCTACGGCGACCTGGACAAGGGCGGCGAAGTGGTGTGGAAGGTGATCCCGCGCCAGAACGTTGCCGGCCGCACCATCATCGTGGTCGACGACATCCTCGACGAAGGCGAGACCCTGGCCCACGTGAAGCAGCGCCTGCTCGACATGGGCGCGGCCGAGGTGATCCTGGCGGTGTTCGCGGACAAGGACCTGGGCCGCAAGAAGCCGGTGCAGGCCGATATCCTCGGGCTGACCATTCCGAACCAGTTCGTGGTCGGCTTCGGCATGGATGCGCATGGCTACTGGCGCAATTTGCCGGGGCTGTGGGTGATCCGGGATGCGGACAAGGTGGTGGAAGAAAAAGCGCCTGCGGCATAAATAGCATCGTCCCGGCGGCGGCGGGCACCCAAGGTCTGGTTGAGTTGCAAACGTTCGCACTGATCAAGCAACTTGGGTTCCCGCCTTCGCGGGAACGACGTTTGAAACGGCAACGACGTATTCGGTCACTCAGCCCCTCAACCCCAACCGCTCCCGCGCCGCCTGGTACTGCGCCGTCAACCGCGCCACCATCTCCGCCACCGTCGGCACGTCATCCATCAAGCCCACGCCCTGCCCCGCGCCCCAGATGTCGCGCCAGGCCTTGGCGCTGCCCGCGCCGAAACTCATCTTGCTCTTGTCCGACACCGGCAAATTGTCCGGATCGAGCCCGGCCGCCACGATCGATTTCTTCAGGTAGTTGCCGTGCACGCCGGTGAACAGGTTCGTGTACACCACGTCCGCCGCGCTGGAATCGACGATGGCGTCGCGGTAGGCGTCGCTGACGTTCGATTCCCTCGTGGCCAGCCAGCGCGAACCGATGTAGGCGAAATCGGCGCCCATCGCCTGGGCCGCCAGGATCGCGTCGCCGCTGGCGATGGCGCCGGACAGGGCGATCGGACCGTCGAAGAACTTGCGCACTTCGCCGACCAGCGCAAACGGCGACAAGGCGCCCGCATGGCCGCCGGCGCCGGCCGCCACCAGGATCAGGCCGTCGACGCCGGCTTCGAGCGCCTTTTCGGCGTGGCGGATCGAGACCACGTCGTGCAGCACGATGCCGCCGTAGGCGTGCACCGCATCCAGCATCTCCTGCGGCGGCGCGCGCAGCGAGGAGATGATGATCGGCACCTGGTGTTTCACGCACACCTCGACGTCGTGCGCCAGGCGGTCGTTCGACTGGTGCACGATCTGGTTCACCGCGATCGGCCCGACCTTTTTATCGGGATTGGCCGCCTGGAATTGGCCGAGTTCGTGCTGCAGATCGGTCAGCCAGACGTCGAGCTGCTCGGCCGGGCGCGCGTTCAGCGCCGGGAACGAACCGACGATGCCCGCCTTGCACTGCGCGGCCACCAGCGCGGGACCGCTGGCGATGAACATCGGCGATGCGATGACGGGTAATGACAGGTTTTGCAGGACGGTGGGCAGCGCCATGGGACTCTCTCGGATGATTGATCGGACCAGCCCGGCCGATTATAGAGCCAAATACAGTCAAAAAAGCACGACCGTGCTAGGTCCGCAACTCTAATTTGCCGCGCTGCCGGCGCTGCGCCTAGTCCGCCTGGTCCTCGTCGTCGAACCCGATCTGCGCTTCGCGGCGCCGGATCTCGGCCCAGACCGCGCGCTTGAAGTCGTCGTCGGCTGCGCGCCAGGCCCTGATTTCGTCGATGGTGCGCATGCAGCCTTCGCACAGGCCGGTGTCGGGCGACATCTTGCACAGGCTGATGCAGGGCGAAGGCACCGGGGTCTGCTGTTCGGGTGGGAGGATCGGAGTCATGGCGCGCAGGGTACCGCATCCGGCCAAATCCGCACAAGTCGCGCTTGACCGGCAAACTCATGCGCGTAGACTGAAAACGCGCTGGGGTGTCGCTTGTGCGCATCGCTTCGTAAGGCTGACGCAAGCTTGGCGGCAAAGACTGAGGCTTCCCCACACATGGAAAGCGCCTCGGTTCCTGCGGCGCAATAAGGAGTGGCGATGACTCTCAATAAACGACTTCTGGCGCAGATGCGCGCCGCAACCCGTTCGCTGATGCGCCGCGGAACGGCAAGCGCGCGCACCGTCATCCGCGAATCGATCAGGACAGCCTCCGCCCTGCATCCGGCTACCCCGCCGGGCATGCAAGCAACGGCATCCAGCCAGGCCCGATACGATCCCTTGTCCAACGCCTTTTCCGACCCCTTGTCCGATCCCTTTTCCGACATGCTGGCCGACCTGAGCCGCCTCGGCCAGAACCCGTTCGACAACGCGCCCCTGTCCAGCGGCGCCGCAGCGGCCGGCCTGCCCGGACGCTTCATCGACGGCGCCTACACCAACGACGCCGGCACCCGGGACTATAAACTGTACGTGCCCGGCAGCTACACCGGCCAGGCCGGCGCACGGGCCGCGCCGCTGCTGGTGATGCTGCACGGCTGCTCGCAGGGCCCCGACGATTTCGCGCTCGGCACCGGCATGAACGCGCTGGCCGAAGCCTGCGGCTGCCTGGTCGTGTATCCGGCCCAGTCGCAGCAGGCCAACCCGTCGCGCTGCTGGAACTGGTTCAGCGCGGTCGACCAGCAACACGGCCAGGGCGAACCCTCGATCATCGCCGGCCTGACCCGCGAGGTCATGGCGCGCCACACGGTCGACCCGAAGCAGGTCTACGTGGCGGGATTGTCGGCGGGCGGCGCCATGGCCGTCATCATGGGCACGCTGTACCCGGACCTGTACGCGGCGGTGGGGGTCCATTCCGGCCTGCCGTTCGCGGCCGCGCACGACCTGCAGACCGCGCTGGCGGCCATGAAGGGCGGCGTCAAGCGCAGCCAGGCGCCCGGGCGTTCCCTGCCGATCATCGTGTTCCACGGCGACCGCGACACCACCGTGCATCCGGCCAACGGCGATGAACTGATGCGGCGCCGCCGGCGCCATCCCGCCGAGGATGTGGTGGTCGAGCCGGGCCGGGTGCCGGATGGCCACGCCTACACGCGCACCGTGCACCGCCGCCCCGACGGCAGCATCCATGCGGAACACTGGCTGGTGCACGGCTCGGGCCACGCCTGGTCGGGCGGCGACGCGCGTGGCAGCTACACCGACGGCAAGGGTCCCAGCGCCAGCCGCGAAATGCTGCGCTTCTTCCGCACCGCGCGCTGATGCCGGATGCGGCCGTTCAGGATCGTTCTTCGGCCCCCGGCGCCATGCCACGCGCCGCGTCCGCCTGATGCGCGATATGCTGTTCCAGGCAGGCCGGGCACCAGCACCCGGCGGCCGGACTGTCCGCGCCGGTTGGCGGCAGCGCGACCACCGGCGGCAGGCGGGTGCACCAGCACGGCGCCGCGTCGCCGTCGGCCATCGCGCAGCTGAATGCGGCGCCGCAGCGGGTACAAATGCTCATGATGTTGCTTGTGAAAGGGACGTGAATGGTCCACGTTAACGGGATCGCCAGGAAAATACAACATGGACCTTCTATAATGCCCACTGCGACCGGCCATTGCCTGTAAAATCTCGCAACTTCTTTTTGGACCCCCCATGAACGCTACGCTGTCTACCTTGGGCGACGACCAGAACAACGACCTGACTGCGGTCTCGCCGCAGATCAAGGCGCAGATCCTGGCCGAAGCGCTCCCTTATATCCGTAATTTCCACGGTAAAACCATCGTCATCAAATACGGTGGCAACGCCATGACCGACGAGCGCCTGAAGCACGGCTTCGCGCGCGACGTCATCCTGCTGAAACTGGTCGGCATGAATCCGGTCGTGGTGCACGGCGGCGGTCCCCAGATCGACAACGCGCTGAAAAAGATCGGCAAGCAGGGCACCTTCGTGCAAGGCATGCGCATCACCGACGAAGAGACCATGGAAGTGGTCGAGTGGGTGCTGGGCGGCGAAGTCCAGCAGGACATCGTCATGCTGATCAACCACTACGGCG